>Ga0302206_1000960_pt1 | contig 10871 bp, 9 predicted proteins | sample II_Fen_E2_1_FD_194581 | JGI IMG/M metagenome (GOLD analysis project Ga0302206, IMG submission 194581) | Peat permafrost microbial communities from Stordalen Mire near Abisko, Sweden - II_Fen_E2_1 | ecosystem: Environmental > Terrestrial > Soil > Wetlands > Permafrost | place: Sweden: Abisko...
AAGGTTCAAATGATATTTTAGGTATAAAAGTAGTTAAATTTTAACGATTATTTTTATACAGTAGAAAATTTTGATCGAAATTTATTAATTATTTTTAAATTTATATTCTTATAAATTTATTAAATCGTTTTTTTATTCTACCGTAGAAATTAATTAACATTTATAATGAAAAATCGAAAAAAATTCATTTTACAGTAGAAATATTTAGATATAAATGAAAAAATTTATGTTAAAATAAAAGGAATCTATAGGAAATATTTTTAATGAGTATTTTCAAAAAAAGTTAAAAATGTAAAAAAAATTAGTATAAACAGTATATTTTATTAAATTAATATGTATTAAATCTTAATACATCAATATAATTATAAATTAGATTTAAAATTTAAATTAAAGGTGTGATTAAAAAAATATTTTCTTCTGTAGAATAAGAAATAAATATTACACTTGAAGTGTATGTCTGATAAAAAAATAATTTTTTTATATTTTGAATGTTTCTCAAGAAAATGTATTCAAATAATCTGAAATATTTAAAGTTTCAACAATTTTTTAAATAATAAATTAACATGTTCTACAGAGAAACCAATAATAAATATTACTGATTAACAATTTTAAATATTTATTTTGAATAATTTTTTTGATAGAAATCAACATTTTAAAATAAATATGAATTTGAAATATTTTTTCTACATAAAAATAAGACAAACTTAGAATTGATTCTTACTAAAAATACATAGTCAAATATTTAAGCCTAATATTATCTCATATATTTAATCAAGCCAGTCTTTCATAATATGCAGTTTTGATGTACAGTCGAGAGAAATTGGAGTTATAGTTGCACACCTCTCTTCTTTAAGTACATATACATCAGTACCAAATTCATCATTTTCAATTGGATCACCATCAATCCAGTAGTAAGGTCTACCCCTTGGATCGAGTCTTTTTTTTATATGTATCTTATACATTCTCTCACCGAGTCGTGTGAGCTTGATTTTCTCGCTCGACGGGTTTGATGGTATGTTAAGATTTAAGAAGTCTACACCCGATGGCAATCCCTTATCAATTATCTTCTGTGTAACAGTATTCAATATCTTAGCAGTATGTCTAAAATCAACGTCTACATGTCCATCATGAAACTTGATATCCCCACGGGTGACCTGGAGAGATACTGCAATTGCGGGTATACCATGAACTGCAGCTTCCATTGCTGCACCTATTGTGCCAGATGTTGAAAGTTCAGATTTTCCAAGGTTTTCTCCTATGTTAATTCCAGATATCACTAGATCGGGTTTGCTCTCTGTTACCTCATAAATACCAATTATAACAGCATCTGTTGGAGTACCTGAAACTGAAAATGCTTCGCTTCCATCTGGAAGGTGTGTTGCAGTAACTCTTATTGGTTCAAATAGAGTAATTGCATGCCCTATACCACTTTGCTGGGTTGCAGGAGCCACAACTTCAATTTTACCAAGATCTTCAACAGATTTTTTTGCTGCCATTATTCCTGAAGAGTTAACTCCATCGTCGTTGGTAATAAGAATTCTCATACTGATTTATTTATAACTTAACATTCAAAAAGATTGCGTGGCAAAGAGTAGAAGATGGGGACAATTTTAAGTATATTAAATTAGAAAAGAATTAATAATACTTATTAAATAATGATAATAAAGATAATGTAAAATATCATTCCCTTAGGTACTTTAAGGTGAGATAATTGGAAAAAAATAGGTTAGTCCAGTTTGTTGGAAAGGTCATGGAGGAATCTGGGTTTAAAGTTTATAAAGACTTTAAAACATCGCGACATATTATAGACATTTACGGAGTTTTATCCACTGTTGTGGGTGATATGGGAGTAGTGGTTGCTGTAAAGAATTATGATGATGAATGGGAAGTTGGTTTAGATGTTTTAAAGGAAATGGAAATGATTGGTAAGACTCTTAAGGCATCGAAGATTGTTGTTGTTACCTCCTCACACTTCACCAAAAGCGCAGCGAACTATGGTGGAAGAAGGAATATCAAACTCATAGACAAAGAAGGTTTAGTTGCAATAGCCAAAAAATTCTCAAAAAAAGAAGAGATCTACGAAACGCCTCAAACTGAAGAAACAAACGATGCAGATACATATGTGCCTTCAACAAATTCCAGAATAGTCCACTCAATTTTTCATTCAGGAAAAAGAAGTTTATCCAAAGGAGGAAAAACAAAAAGTTCTGGACCTAGTATAAATTTTAGCGATCTATTCCCAGAATTAAAAGGCATTTTTAGGAATACAATTGCACTTATAATTATAGTTCTACTATTATCATCACTAATAACGTACATTATAGGCATATTTAATAAAAATACAGCACTTATTGGTGTTTCAAAGATACTTTCTTCTGCTATACTTGCATATGGTTTAGTTTTTGCAGCAGAAAAGGATCTTAACGTTACTCTAACCAAAGGCACAATAGTTTTCTTTATTTCAATGCTGATATACGTTGTTCTAATTATACTCCTCTAAACAACTTATTTAAAATAATCCAAATTATTTATCTATCTTTTTTTATTATGATCAAATCTTATTTTTTTTAAATATTAAAAATATTTGATTGGAATATGAAATTTAATTTTGCAATCAACTATGTACAAAGATCGTGTCATACCTTATTATAATTCAGTAAAAAAATTAATAAATGGGCCGAAGGAGATTCGAACTCCTGATCACCTCGGTGTGAGCGAGGTATCATACCCCTAGACCACCGGCCCCTTATTATAGATTAGATCTTAAACTTAAAATATGTTACATAAACGAACTTAATAAAGGGATATCTCACCTAGATATTTTCTCTACTAAAATTCAGTATATTTGGATATCTGAAAATGGAAAATTCCTAAAAAGAACATCTTAATGGGCCGGAGGAGATTCGAACTCCTGATCACCTCGTTGTAAGCGAGGTATCATACCCCTAGACCACCGGCCCCCTTCTCTCATATTATGTCTTTGGCTATATAAACCTTTTCAAGAAATGATAGAACTTTGTAAATAAAATATTAATAAATATGAAACCATCTTAAATTTTATTCCATATGATTAATTGAGTAAATAGAATTTAATTAAATGACCCCACATTGCAATAATAGAAGTAGGAGAGTTCATTTAATTAAAGCATTTTAATCTTTTAAATATAAATTTTTATGATCTAATGGATAATTTTACTTTTTATAAATCTATTTATTCTATAAACCCTAAGTATAACTGATAATTTCGAGGGATGACCATGACATTTGATGAATCTGGAAAAATATGGTTTAATGGAAAAATTGTTGATTGGAAGGATGCGAATTTACACGTTTTATCTCATGTTGTTCATTACGGATCAAGCGTATTCGAGGGAATACGGTGCTATAACACCATAAAAGGACCAGCTATTTTCCGTTTGCGAGAACATATACAACGTCTCAAAAACTCTGGCAAAATTTACAGAATGGATATACCCTACTCAGTTGAAGATATGTGCAAGGCCGTTGTAGAAACTGTACAGATCAATAAATTAAAAAAATGTTATATAAGGCCTGTAGCATTTAGAGGATACGGAGAACTTGGTGTTTATCCAATGAATTGTCCAGTTGAAACTGTGATTGCAGCATGGCCATGGGGAAAATATTTGGGTGAAGAAGCACTTGAGGAGGGTGTTGATGTTGGAGTATCTAGCTGGCGTAGAATGGCGCCTGACACTATGCCCAATATGGCCAAGGCAGCTTCTAATTACATGAACTCACAACTCGCAAAAATGGAATCGATTACAAACGGATACGACGAGGGGATAATGTTGGACTATCAAGGAATGGTCAGTGAAGGAAGTGGGGAGAACATTTTCATTGTTCTTGATGGAGTTTTATACACCCCTCCTCTCTCATCATCTTTATTATCTGGTTTAACACGTGATGCTGTAATTACACTTGCAGAAGAGATAGGATTAGAAGTTCGACAGGAACAGATCCCAAGGGAAATGTTGTACATATCAGACGAAGTATTCCTTACAGGAACTGCTGCTGAAGTTACTCCAGTACGTTCAGTTGATAAAATCGTTGTTGGGATGGGTTGCAGAGGAGAAATTACAAGAAAAATCCAAAATGCATTCTTTAAGGTTGTTAATGGAGAAGATGATGATAAAAACAGGTGGTTGACTTTTGTTAATGTTGGCTTATAACTTATAACTCAAACCTTAGAACTTATTAGTTATAACTTATAACTTATTACAATTTATCACTAGTTTTTTATATTAAGAAATCTGTTAGAAATTATTTATAAAAAATTTATTATAATCCAGTTTAATTTAGGTGATAAAAAAATGGACATTATTCAAGCAATAATTTTAGGCATAGTTCAGGGACTGACAGAATTTCTGCCTGTGAGTAGCTCTGCACACTTGGTTTTTGTCACAGACCTTTTTAATTTACCACAAAATGTGGCCTTTGACACAATATTACACCTAGGTACATTAGTTGCAGTGGTAGGATACTTCTGGAGGGATATTTTAACCATTATTAGTTCGTTTATTTCTAGCGTTTTAGATATTTTCAGGGGAAAATTTAAAGAAGGTCTTGAAGAAAAACCCTTTAAAAAGCTCTCATGGCTCCTTATAGTTGGAACAATCCCCGCAGGATTAGCAGGAATTTTTTTACAAAACCAGTTTGAAGCATTATTCAACGATGTAATATACGTTGGATTCTTCCTGATTGTGACAGGTTTACTGTTATGGGCTGCTGAGAGAGTTAAACCAGGTACAAAAGATGTAAAGGATATTTCATTTAAGAATGCACTTGTAATAGGGATATTCCAAGCAATAGCCATAGCACCCGGGATCTCAAGATCAGGGGCCACAATATCTGCAGGATTATTTTCAGGTCTTAATCGAGAATTAGCAGCAAGATTTAGCTTTTTATTATCCATTCCTGCAATATTAGGGGCTGCAGTCGTTCAGATAAGACATATAAACAGTATGGATACCACTACCGTAACATTGATAGCTGGTTTTCTATCTGCAATGATATTCGGATACATAGCAATCAAACTTCTATTGAAGATAATCAGAGAAAGAACTTTGATGATTTTTGCATATTACTGTTGGATCGTTGGTGCATTAGCAATTATCGTGTCTATTCTCCATTTATAATATTTTTTTTTACTGAAATCAGAATATGTCCTTGCAGAGTTCCTCTGTTCTGATTCTGATTTCATCAATGGAAACACCTTTAAGAATAGCAGCCATCATTGCACCACCTGCTCCTACACCCTCCTTAACAGAACCCTTAGTGTAGTTAACAAGACCTTCTGTTGAAGAATTCTCAAATGAGGGATCAATAGCAAAAATGCTAATATCTGAGATTTGATTGGCTATGAAGTTAATATCCGATGTTTCATCCTCTGCAACAAAAACTGTAGTAGCAATCGACAAAGAAGTGAAATCAAAATCTGGCGATACACCTTTAATAACAGCACAAACAGCAGTCATTTGGGTACCTCCGGCAAGGATCACAGGAACATTACTACCCATTGCAATACCCGCCACTGCAGGAATCATCGGATCTCCAACTGCATCTACAGCTTTGAAGGGTTCAGATTTAAGTTCACCAGCAGTGTATCCTGAAAGTTTCAGACCATTATTAACAACCTTGTGTTTGAGCATATGGGGATTTTCAGGGGTACTTCCACTGATCTTGTGATCTACTTCGTAGCCCATTGCTGTTAAAACTCCAAGTGCTGTGGTGGTACCTCCTGGAGTACTTTCACCTATGAATAGATGATCAGTGAGTTTTGAAAGGGTTTGACCTAGAATAAATCCCTTATTAAAGATTTCTGCAGAGTTCATAACCCCTTTCCCATTATTAATATCTCCTCCCGGGGTTTTATTTATATTGATAAATGGGATATTAGGCTTAATAACAGCTCCAGCATCAACAACTAATAATGGAATATCTGCAAGATCAAGAGATGCTTTAGTTATCACTGCTGGTGTAGGTGCTGCATCACCAGCAATAACGGTTTTAGGTATCTCAGACAGACAAAGTGGTTTCCCTAACATAACAAGTTCCACATCAGCTGCAGGTGTATAGTCTGTTAACTCTGGTGTTGCCCCTGCTCCTGTTATCCCAATTATTCTAGAAGTTAATGTACTAGCTATAACACATAAGAATAGTGAATCCTTATTTTTCAATTTCTGAATCATGTCTGATGATCCATAACACTTTATTGCCTCATCCATAGTCTCACCTTCGATTATTAGATATGTTATAAAATAAGATATAAATGTACAACTCAAGGATATGAATAAAGAATTATTTATTTACAATTATTAACTTTAACATCTTATTTATTGCAAATAATAGGAATCGTGATTTAATGATATGTATAGGAATTGAAGGTACCGCAGAGAAAACTGGTGTGGGAATTGTTGATTCTGAGGGCAAAATCTTAGCATCCGTAGGTAAAGCCCTTATACCTAAAAGTGGTGGAATACATCCAAGAGAAGCTGCGGAACACCATGCAGCTACAATAGTACCACTGATAAAGCAATCACTGATTGAATCAGATTTATATTTAGAAGATATTGATCTCGTTGCATTCTCAAAAGGCCCCGGTCTTGGGCCAGCACTGAGAACTGTTGCAACAGCATCAAGGAGCCTTTCACTTATGCTTAAAATACCCATAGTCGGTGTAAACCATTGTATAGGTCATGTAGAAATTGGAAAACTGACCACAGGAGCTGTAGATCCTGTCACTCTCTACGTAAGTGGTGGAAATACTCAGATAATTGCTTTCGATTCTGGTAGATACAGGGTTTTCGGTGAAACTTTAGACATAGCAATTGGTAACTGTCTCGACCAGTTCAGCAGATCTGTAGGATTGGGCCACCCAGGAGGCCCTAAAATTGAAGAGATGGCAAAAAAATCAGAAAATTATATTAAACTACCTTACACGGTTAAAGGGATGGATTTATCATTTTCAGGACTTTTAACTTCTGCTATAAGGAAATTTGAATCAGGTGAATCAATCAAAGATGTTTGTTACAGTCTTCAGGAAACTTCTTTTTCAATGCTGGTAGAGATTACTGAAAGAGCCATTTCTCATGCCAAAAAAAAGGAAATTCTCTTATGTGGCGGTGTAGCTGCAAATAATCGATTAAGGGAAATGCTCGCTGTGATGTCTGAAGAACACTATGCTGATTTCTATATGCCCCCAATTAAATACTGTGGTGACAATGGGGCCATGATTGCTTGGATGGGCCAATTAATGTATAAAAATAATTTAGTAACTGGAGTTGGGAATACAGGAATTATGCAGAAATACAGAACAGACCAAGTAGATGTACCTTGGATGAAAAGCTCGGAAAAGAGATTAAAATTGCCACCAGAGATTGTGGAAAAAGGGGCAGAAGCTAACATCTATCCTGGTCTTTGGATGGATCAAAAAGTTCTAATAAAAAAGAGGATTCCTAAAGGTTACAGGATAGAAGAGATCGACAGTTATCTAAGGAAAAAACGGACTAAAGTAGAATCTAAACTTTTAGGGGAATCTAAACGGTGTGGCATTAAAACACCAATCATATACGACATTAATAAGCATGAAAGTGCAATTATAATGGAACGACTTGAAGGAACTCCAGTGAAAGAAATTTTTGAGAGTTTGAAGGATTTAGACACGTCATATCTGACTGTTCAAAACTTATGTGAAAAGATTGGTGAAAATGTAGCAAAACTTCATAACTGCAGAATAATTCATGGTGATCTAACAAGTTCTAATATGATACTCCAAAATAACGATGTCTTCTTCATAGATTTCGGATTGGGAATGATATCAGATTTAGTTGAAGATAAAGGTGTTGATCTCTTAGTTTTTAAAAAGGCAATTTCAGGAATACACCACCAAATATCTGAAAAATGTTTCAAATCCATTTTAAAAGGTTATCATGATGCAGATGATTATGAAAAAATTGTAGCAAAGGTAATGGAGATTGAAAGTAGAGGCCGTTACATCTGTAATGTTGGATCTTAATGTCTTCATTTAATCCTTCCCAATTAAATTATTGTTACAAATGAAATTATAAATTAGTATAGAGTATAGAAAAATTATAGGATTTGATGACTATGAAGATAACATTTATAACTGGTAACCAACACAAAGTAAAAGAAGCCAAAGGTATCTTCGATAACTTTGGAATAAAACTGGAACATGCTGACCTCGGTTATCCAGAGATCCAAGGAGAACTCGTTGAAGTAGCCAGGTACGGTGCAAAGCATGTAGCCCAGCGTCTTGGCAAGCCAGTGATAGTTGAAGACGCAGGAATTTTCATTAAAGCCCTTAAATGGTTTCCAGGAACTTATTCATCCTATGTTCAGGATACACTGGAAAATAAGGGTATATTAAGACTTATGAGTGATGTTGGAGACAGATATGCCGAATTCAGGTCGGCTGTTGGGTTCTGCACCCCCAAAACCGAGCCCGAGATTTTTTTAGGCGCTGTCCGTGGAAGTATAGTATACTCAGAGAAAGGGAATAATGGTTTTGCATACGATCCCCTATTCAAACCTGAAGGATATGAAAAAACCTTCGGTGAGTTATCTATAAATGAGAAGAATAAATTCTCTCACCGCAGAAAATCACTTGAAAAGTTTGCAACTTGGTATAAAGATTATAGAGGTGATTAAATGGCAATAAAGCCGGAATGGACAGAATATTCTAATGAAGAAATTGAAGAACTTGTATTAAAATTAAGAAAAGAAGGTAAATCCACGAGTGTTATTGGAGTTATCCTAAGAGATCAGTATGGAATTCCTGATGTCAAAACTGTGACTGGAGATAAAATAACTGCCATACTAGTAAAACACGGCCAAGGCGAAGAATATCCAGAAGAACTCATTAACCTGATTAAAAAAGCAGTCAATATTAGGGATCACTTAACAGAGAACCCAAAGGACCTTCACACCAAAAGGGGTCTTAGGATAATTGAATCAAAAATCAGAAGACTCGTACGATACTATGTAAGGGAAGGTGTGCTCCCTCAAGGATGGAGATATGATCCAAAAACAGCAGCACTCCTTGTTAAATAAGGCCGAAGAAGCTTGCGATCTATTACGCAAGCATTTAAAAAAGGATCATGTTGTGAGAATAATTTCTCACAACGATGCTGATGGGATATCTGCTGCCGGGGTAATGTGCAATGCAATTGCCAAAGAGAAAGGTAAATTTCATGTTACTATAATTCCCAGATTGAAGGATGAAAACCTTTCAAAATTTTTAAAGGAAAAATATAAATTATTCATTTTTTGTGACATGGGAAGTGCAAATCTCAAGGGTTTGAGCAGACTAAAGGGTGATGTAATAATCGCAGATCACCACCAGACAGACCATGAAGCAAAACTGAAAGATAACATAGTTCACGTCAATCCTCATCTCTATGGACTCGATGGAACAAAGGATGTAAGTGGATCGGGTGTTACATACCTCACAGTTCGTCCCATGGAATATAAAAACCTCGCAGGACTTGCACTTGTCGGAGCATTTGGAGATATGCAGTACAAAAATGGTTTTTCTGGTGTTAACAAAACGATACTCGATGATGGAGTTGAATCAGGTAATATTGAGGTTAGAGATGATCTTAAAATAGCTTACAAATCTCAGGAACCACTTTATAAGGCACTTTCCTATACTATTAATCCTGTGATCAAAGAGATTTCGGGAGACGAAGAGGGTTCTGTAAACTTCCTTGAAAAAATAGGAATCTCATATGGCATTAAATTCGATGAGTTAAGCAACGAAGAGAAGGATATTCTCAAGAATGAACTTGTTAAGATAAATCCTGAACTATTCAGCAGTGTTTATAGTGTTCCATCTGAAATACCTGAATTAAGAAACCTGGAAGATTACTCCAACATACTCGATGCCTGCGGAAAGAATAAAAAACAAGGCATTGGGCTCAGCATATGCATAGGGGACAGGAATAATTCTATTAAAGAAGCTCAAGATATGGTAAAAACTTATAGGGACGACCTGATATACGGTATAGAATGGATAAAAAAAGAGGGTTCTGTACTTCAAGATAAAATACAATATATATACGCTGAGGAAAAACGAAAAAAACGTATTATGGGTACTCTTTCTACTATAGGTCTTGATCTAGAAATTTTAGATCCTGAAAAACCCGTACTTGCTATGTCTCGAATGGACAACATAATAAAAGTTTCGGGTAGAACCACATCCAAAATGACTGAAAGAGGAGTGAATCTCGGATATGCTCTTGAAAATGCATCAAAAAGTTTTAACGGGTCTGGTGGAGGACATAATATTGCTGCAGGAGCGGTTATTCCTTACAGGGAAATGGACAATTTCCTGAATCTGGTTGATGAAATTGTTAGAACTCAATTGAAAGCCCATTAATTACTATTAAATTTGATATAATTTCAAAACCTAAAATTGAGAGATTAAAATGCATTTAACACGAGAAGAAGAAAAAATGTATGGTGGTGAAGAAGGACTTGCCGTCGAGAAATGCATGGAAATTCTAGTTGCATTAGGGGACATATACGGGGCAGAAAAGCTGGTTCCCATAACTTCGGCTCAGATTTCTGGTGTTTCGTACAAAACCATCGGTGATGCAGGACTCGAATTTCTTGAAGATCTATCAATTGATGCTCATGTAAGAGTCCCATCGACATTAAATCCTGCTGGTGTTGATTTACAAATATGGAGAGAACTGGGATTTTCTGAAGAATTTACTAAAAAACAGCTTGCAATTGTCGATGCTTACAGGAAAATGGGTGTATCCACTACATGCACATGCACTCCCTATTTGGTTGGAAATGTACCAACATTAGGTTCCCATATTGCATGG
>Ga0302206_1000962_pt1 | contig 10869 bp, 10 predicted proteins | sample II_Fen_E2_1_FD_194581 | JGI IMG/M metagenome (GOLD analysis project Ga0302206, IMG submission 194581) | Peat permafrost microbial communities from Stordalen Mire near Abisko, Sweden - II_Fen_E2_1 | ecosystem: Environmental > Terrestrial > Soil > Wetlands > Permafrost | place: Sweden: Abisko...
GCCATTAGAAGATCTATAAACATATCATTAGACCTTCACATGGAAAATCCTAAATCATCTGGAGGTTTCATTCGACATTACGAGGCTCCTGAGATAATTAGAAAAGCATCACCAGTATATCTCAAGACTGGAGGCGCTGTTGCAGCACATCATGGATGGGAAACAACAAAAAGTCAAGCAGCAGAACGTGTGAGGCAAGTATTCCTTGTTCAAAATATGATAGACCGTTATTATCCTGAAGCCAAAATATCAGATCTTGGGACCGATGATATGTCAATACCTATAAAATAGGAATATAAAACATTTATGAACGTCTAATCTAGTTTAATTAGTTTATTGGAGTGTTTGAATGGTTTTAGTTGATTTGATCAAAAAAGCAGTTTTAGAGGCCAGCACTACATTCAGAAATGATCAGTTAGATGCTTACAGACGTGCAGTTAAAACTGAGACCAATGATAACGCAAAATGGGTTCTTGAACTTCTTTTGGAAAATGCTAAAATAGCCGAAGCCAATAAAGTTCCTTTGTGCGATGATACAGGAATACCACATGTACTGGTTGAAGTTGGAAACACCATTCAACTTCCCGGAGGGTTTTTCCATGATATAACAGAGGGAATAGCACAGGGTTTGAAGGAACTTCCAGGTAGGCCCATGGCAGTTAAAGGTAATTCTATTGAGAGAATTGAGCAGTCAAAAGGCCTCTACAAAAGTCCTGAAAAGCTTTTAACACCTTCCTTCACAGTCGACACCATGAAAAAAGATGGTGTCAATATCCATGTATTAATGATGGGTGGAGGTCCGGAAATACGTGCCAATACATATAAGGTTTTCCACAAGAGGGATCATAGAAAAGTATTTAATGAAGTTTTAACATGGTTGAGATCAGAGATTACAATGCTTGGATGCACACCCTGCATTCCATCTGTTGGCATTGGTAGGACTCATTTTGAAGCTTCATCGCTTATGCTGAAGGCAATGGCATATGGGAACCTTAATATCCAGTCTGAAATCGAGAAAACCCTGACTAAATCAATGAACAGTACTAATACAGGGGCTCTAGGAATTGGTGGTTCTGTAACAGCACTTGGATCATTTATAAAAATAGGACCTCAAAGGGCAAGTGGCGTTAGAATTGTGTGTACACGTCCTTGCTGTTGTGTAGAACCAAGGCGATCGTCTTTGAACTTGTCTTCAGAATTTTGGAGTGATTTGTAATGGCAATTGGAAGAGAAACAGTGAAAAATATACTTAAATTAAATAAACTCAAGTGGAAAACCTCCATAACCCGAGTTGAACCAAATAGAATTGTTACCAGGGGTTATCCACAGGAAGATCTCATTGGAAACATTTCATTTCCAGTGATGGTTTATCTTCTTATAAAAGGTGAAATGCCTTCAGAAAATGACTCAAAAATGTTTGAAGCAGTACTTGTTTCATTCTGTGACCATGGAGTAACACCACCAAGCACCCAAGTTGCCCGACTAATGGCATCGACCGGGTCTTCAATGAATGAATGTGTTTCAGGCGGACTATTATCATTTGGAAAATATCATGCTGGAGCCCTCGAACGTTCCATGAACATTCTCCAAGAGTTGGTTCATAATGGGGTCATTGGGTACAGTGGACCTCTAGAATCACATGATGATATTAGGGCAGTTGCAGGTGTTGTTGTAGACGAATTTTTTAACAACAATGAAAAAATACCCGGTTTCGGACACAGATACCATTCAGAAGATCCTAGAGCCAGTAAACTCTTAAAAATTGCAGAGGAATATGGAGTTTCAGATGTTCACACAGAACTAGCCCTTGCAATTGAAGAAATACTATTTGAAACTAAAGGAATCAAGATGAACATTGATGGAGCAAATGCAGGAATACTCTCTGATATGGGATTTGATTGGAGCCTGGGAACAGGCGTTTTTATGATGGGGAGACTTCCAGGAATAATTTCACATGTTTTCGAGGAAAAAACTGTTGAAACCCCATTTAGAAAGTTTGTTGATGTTGACGAAATTCATTACCAAGATAGAGAGGTGAAAACAGGAAGTTTGGGTAAATTAATTATTAACAAATGATAGAAGACTGATATTATCGATGATATTAATAATGAAAAATCAAATAGTAAAAGATAAATATAACTCAAAATAGAGTTTGCAACATAATCATGGTGATTTAAATGACAACGATATCGGAAGCTATTACAACCATTAAAAAGGCTGAAAATGATGCTGACAAATTAATAGAAGATACTAAACAGAAATCGTCCGAAAAGATAGAGGAATCCCGTATTAAATCAAAGGAGATAATAGAAAAATCCAAAGAAGAAGCTATGAGTGAAGCTGAAAAGATGTTGTTAGAAGCTGAAAATAATGCCAAAAAGGAAGCAACGCATATATCAAACAAAACAGCTGAAAAAATTGATTTAAGCAGCAAAACAGCAATGAGTAAGGTAGAAGAGGCTTCGGACTTAGTAGTAAAAAGTATATTATAGTGTGAGTACCATGTTCAAGCCGGCAAGAATGAAAAAGCTCAAGATTATTACATTGGATAAGTACGCCGAAGCTGCAGTGAATTCACTTCACGAGACAAGTACTGTACAGATCTACGATATATCTGAGCGAATACAAGAAGATGCAGAGTGGAAACAAATTCTAAAACCTTCACATGCAACTCCTTTTCTCGGTAAAATTTCTTCCCTTTTAATGAAAACTACTGGTATGTCAGATTTTTTAGAATCAGTAAGCATAAAGGATAAAGGAATTTTAACCCTAGCAAAAGGTTTTGTTAATCCACCAAGGATTGAGAAAAAGGAAGTAGAAGATTTAGATCCTGATGAACTTTTAGAAAAGGCAGAAGATACTTTAAACCGAGTTGAAACTAAAACTAAACCATTAGATGAAAAATTAAACGAACTTGATACAGAAAATACAAGATTGGAAAATGCCATTAAAGTAGCCCAAAATTTGATAAAATTTAATTTTGAGCTTGGGAATTTGGCAGACTCAAAATATGTATCTATTGTATCGGGTAAAATATCATTAGACTCATATGAACAGTTTAAGTTAGGTATGAAAAATTTACCTGAAGAGATTTTAGTAGAAGATGATGAGAGTTCCGATAAAGAATTCAAAATACTCGTTATCATAACTCTAAAAGTGAATGAAGATAAAATATCGAGTCTACTAAGAAAATTGGAATTTGAAAGATTTGATTTATCAGGAATATCTGGAAAACCTGAAGAAGTCATAAAAAAATCAGAATCAAGAATTGAAGAGATTGAAAAGGAAAAAGAATCTATTTCAAAGGAATTGGCTGTTATCTCGGATGAATGGCTTAAAGAATTACTTGTTCTAAAAGAACAATTAGAGATAGCAAAACAACGCAGTGAAATATTCTCATCATTCGGTGAAACTGAAAAAACTGTTATGTTTGAGGGATGGGTAACAGTGAAAAATCTGGAGAAAACCCTTGACATTATTGAAAGCACCACCATGGGATATTCTATAGTTGATGTATCAGACCCAGATGTTGAGAAGGATAAAATACCAGTTCAATTGGATAACCCAAGATTTGCAAAACCATATGAAATGTTTGTTAATATGTATTCCCCACCAGATTACAGGGAAGTAGACCCAACAATTCTCATGGCAATTATATTTCCGTTTTTCTTTGGTTACTGTTTAACCGATGCAGGATATGGAGTAATTGATGCAATTATAGGTTTAGTCTTGTTCTACGGCCTTGGTAGAAACAGTAAACTCATGGCCAATGTTGGTCTTATTTTTGTTGCTTGTGGTGTATGGGCATTCATACTTGGAATGGTAACCAATGGTTTCATTGGTGATTTGTTCCCTAGATGGATAACCGGAGTGGGTCTTCCTACGACCATTGGAGCAATAGATGCATTTGTACTCCCTCAAAACATTCTAACAATCGCTTTAATAGTGGGTGTTATACACATAAATATGGGTTTATTCATAGGAGCTTACAACAATATAACACGTGGAGAAGTTAGGGAAGCACTTGGAACACAGATAGTTTGGTTTATTCTGGAAATTGGTGTTGTAATAGCTGCAGTAGCTTATTTAACTACTGGAATCACCGCTGCAGAGATCTTTGGAGGTCCTATAATTATTTTCAGCCTGCTAATGCTAATGTATTTAAACGGACCATACGGTGTGATGGATGTTACAGGATTCCTTGGAACAATATTATCATACGCACGTCTATTAGCACTGTGTCTTTCAACTGGCGGTATCGCTATGACAGTGAATATATTGGCAGGACTAGCTGACAGTCTGATTCCATATATCGGATTTATTCTTGCTCCAATAGTATTCGTTGGAGGACATATAGCCAACTGTGCATTCCAGAGTTTGGGTGCATTTATAAATTCATTACGTTTGCATTATGTTGAGTATTTCTCTCAATTTTACATAGGTGGAAGTCGCAAATTCAGGGCATTCCGTACAAAAAGAAAGCATACTGAAATAGGAGGTAAATAATATGGTAGTAGAAATAGGATTAGGAACTGCATTAGGAGCAATCGGCGCAGGTGTAGCAGTAGGAATGGCATGTTTAGGATCAGGTATAGGACAGGGAATAGCAGCAGCAGGAAGTGTAGGTGCAGTTGCAGAAGACCCTGATATGTTTGCAAGAGGACTTATATTTACAGCTTTACCAGAAACACAGGCTATATACGGTTTCTTGATTGCTATTCTTCTTCTCGTCTTCTCAGGAATTATGGGTGGAGGAGCTGGATTAAGTGTAACTGCAGGATTAGTTGCAATAGGTGCAGGTTCCGCAGTAGGATTTGCAGGTTTAGGTTCTGGTATGGGTCAGGGTATCACAGCATCATCTGCAGCAGGAGCAGTTGTTGAAGATCCAGACATGTTTGCAAGAGGTATTATATTTACGGCTATATCTGAGACACAAGCTATATACGGTTTCCTTATTGCTATATTGCTCTTAGTCTTCGGTGGAATACTCTAGGAGGAATAACATGAGTAGCGGGACAGAAAAAATAGTCTCAAGTATACTGTCTGATGCTAAGTTTAAAGCTGATTCATTATCCGAAGAAGCTGAAAATGAAAGCAAGTCCATTTTAGAAGAAGGCGAAAAAATTGCCCTTATGGAAAAGGAAAAGATCTTAGAAGATGGTAAGAAACAATCTGCAATGAGATATCAACAGATAATATCTGAAGCTAAGATGAACTCCAGAAGAATGGAACTTGATTCTAGAGAAGAAGTAATAGAAGAATCGTTTAAAATAGCTGAAGAGAAACTTTTGAAAATTGCATCCACAGAATCAGCTGAATACAATGAATCTATTAAAAACATTATAACAGAAGCTGCATTGGAAATTGGAGGGGGAGATCTAATTTTACACCTCAAACAAGAAGATGTGGCTAAAATAGAAGATTCTATTTCAGAAATAGAAAACGATGTGAAAGGAAAAAAGGGTAATGAAACAAATTTAGAGATGGGAAGTAACATCAACACCATAGGCGGGGCTATTGTAAAAACCAAAAATGGTGATATAGAAGTTAACAATACTATCGAAGCAAGAATGCTTAGATTTAAAAAATCTCTAAGATCAGATGTAGCACGTATATTATTCAAATGATAGGGGAGATTTAGATGGTAGACAGTATTACTACAATAATTACTACGCTTGGATTTCCCTCAGTAGAAGCTTTTATAGCTGCACTATTTCTAGTATTAGCAGTCGTAGCAGTAATAGTAGTTGTATCAACGATAAAACCTGTCTTAAATATGTTTCCCTACACTTACCCCAATGCAAGGGTAAGGGCAAGAACAGGAAGGTTATTCACAGAAAAAGAATTTTCAGAGATCGTTGAAGCAGAAAATATTGAGGAGATAAAAAATTACCTCCGAGGTGTTCCAGATTATGCTAAGTACATTGATCAGTACCCATTGGAAAAAGCGTTAGACTCTCAACTTGCAGAGTCTTACGATCTTATAGCTAGGATAACACCAGATAACAGCAAGGAAGTTTTCAATTTTCTACTCAAAAAATGGGATATTAGGAATATTAAGAGTATAATAATTGCCAAACAAGCTGATTTAAATCTAGATGAAACGTTAAATCTTATAGTTCCATTTGGTGCACTTTCTGATAAACTTGATAGCCTTATAGAAGCAGATAATGTAACAGAAGTGATTAACGGGCTTGAAGGAACTGAGTATCCAAAGATTTTAGAGGATGTAATTTCTACATATAATGAAACAGGTTTATTGTTACCTTTAGAATCTGCTTTGGACAAATATCTACTTGAAAACCTTTTAAGATCTGCTGCAACTCCTGAGGATGATAACACAAGCTTGCTTCATAACTATATTGGAACAATGGTTGACGTAGCAAATATCAAGATAATCTTAAGGGCAAAAGCTTATGACTTGAAATACGATGACATCGAATCTTACATGATTTCAGATGGTTATCAGATCAGAGAATGGAAATTAAAGGAACTTATGGAAGCTGAAGATGTTGCAAGTGTTATAAGTAGTTTAGAAGGTACATCTTATGCACCAATGCTCTCAGATGCTATGACAGAGTATACAGAAACTCGTTCAATGTCAAGTTTTGAAAAAGCACTAGACAGTCATGTATTTAATACAGCCAAAACAATATCATTAAAGAATCAATTCGGTATAGGACCTATGATAGGCTTTTTAAATAAAAAGGAACGTGAAATAAGGAACTTGAAGACCATTGCTCGCGGTAAGAGAGAAGAAGGATTCTCACCATCTATGATAAAGGAGATGTTGATATGAAATCAAATATAGCTGTTATGGCTGATGAAGATACAGTCACAGGTTTTAGACTTGGAGGTATAAAGGAAGGATACCCTGTTAAAAACATGGAAGAAGCTAGGAAAGTTCTTGAAGATCTTGTAAAAAGGAATTTTTCAGTAATTATAACAACTGAAAAGATTGGAATCGAATTTAAAGACACTATTAATAAATTAACTAATGAACGCGCATTACCTATGGTGATTGAAATACCAGACAAATCAGGCTCGATTAAAAGGGAATCTGACCCTATGAACGAGCTTATTAAGAGAGTAATTGGGGTTGAGATGGTAAAATGATTACAGGAAATATAATAAAAATAGCAGGTCCAGTTATTGTCGGAGACGGCATGAAAGGAACACAAATGCATGAGATGGTTAAAGTCGGAAACGATAACCTCATTGGAGAGATAATCGAACTTGAAGGCGACACCGCTACCATACAAGTATACGAAGAAACAGCAGGTATGAAACCAGGTGAACCTATTGAAAGTACTGGAGGACCATTATCAGTAGAACTAGGTCCTGGTATAATTGGATCCATATTTGACGGAATTCAAAGACCTCTTGAAAAGATCAAGTTTCTAACAGGAGACTATCTTCAAAGGGGTGTGAGTGTTCCTTCACTTGATAAAGAAAAGAAATGGACCTTCAATCCTATACTCACAACTGGAACTGAAGTTATGGGTGGGGATATTATTGGAGAAGTTCAAGAAACATCAGCAATTCTCCAGAAAATAATGATACCACCTAATGTGAAAGGTAAACTTATAAGCATAGCAACAAAGGGACAATACACAGTAGAAGAAGAAGTTGCTGAAGTTGAAACTGTTAATGGTATTATAAAAATTCCTATGATGCAAAAATGGCCAGTAAGAGTTGGAAGACCATACAAAGAAAGATTAGACCCTGATATTCCACTTGTAACTGGACAAAGAGCACAAGATACATTTTTCCCAGTTGCTAAAGGTGGAACTTCCGCTATGCCTGGACCATTTGGATCTGGTAAAACAGTTACACAACAACAGCTTGCAAAATGGGCTGACGCAGATATTATTGTATATGTGGGTTGTGGAGAACGTGGTAACGAAATGACAGAGGTTTTAAAAGAATTTCCTGAACTTGAAGACCCAAAAAGTGGTAAACCACTTATGGACAGAACAGTCCTTATTGCAAACACCTCAAACATGCCAGTTGCTGCTAGGGAAGCTTGTGTTTACACAGGTATAACTATTGCAGAATATTTCCGTGATATGGGATACGACGTAGCACTTATGGCAGATTCAACATCAAGATGGGCAGAAGCAATGAGGGAGATATCTGGAAGGCTTGAAGAAATGCCTGGTGAAGAAGGGTATCCCGCGTACCTCGCATCAAGATTAGCACAATTTTATGAACGAGCTGGAAGGATAACTACAGTAGGTACTGAAGATAAAACCTCATCAGTAACAGTTGTAGGTGCAGTATCACCACCAGGTGGAGACCTTTCAGAACCTGTTACACAGAACACTCTGCGTATTTCCAAGGTTTTTTGGGCACTAGATTCATCTCTTGCTGATAAACGTCATTTCCCATCAATAGACTGGTTACAAAGCTATTCATTGTATGTTGACAGTGTCGAAGATTGGTGGAATTCCCACACAGGAGCAGATTGGAGGGAAACAAGGGATGAAGCAATGGCTCTACTCCAAAAAGAATCTGAGCTACAAGAAATTGTACAGCTCGTTGGTCCAGATGCACTTCCAGATCGTGAAAGAATCACCCTCGAAACAACAAGAATGATAAGAGAAGACTTCCTTCAACAAAACGCTTACCACGAAGTAGATACATACTGTCCACCAAAGAAGCAGTACCAGATGCTCAAAACTATAATGGCTTATCATGAAAATGCTGAAGCAGCACTCGATCGCGGAGCTGCATCCGCAGACATTATTAGCATTCCTGTTAAGGATGAAATAGGTAGGATGAAGTATCTTCCTGAATCTGAATTTGATGTAAAGGTAAAGGAAATTCAAGAAGCTATAGTTAAACAATGCAGTGAGGTATGAAGATGAAGATAGATATCAAAACAAGGGAATACACAACTGTTTCCGAAGTTTCCGGTCCTCTAATGATTGTTGAAGGGGTAGAAGGAGTGGCCTACAACGAAATCGTTGAGATCGAAACACCTTCAGGAGATAATAGGAGAGGACAAGTACTTGAGGTTAAAGGAGACCTTGCTGTCATACAAGTATTCGAGGGTACAAGCGACCTTAACACATCAACTACTAAAGTCAGGTTCACAGGTGGTACAGCAAAACTAGGTGTTGCACCCGACATGTTAGGAAGAGTTTTCAACGGTACAGGTCAACCAATTGATGGTGGTCCTGAGATCATACCAGATAAAGAGTTAGATATCAGTGGTAACCCAATGAACCCATCTGCTAGGGAGTTTCCAGCTGAGTTTATAGAAACTGGTATATCTACCATTGACGGAATGAACACATTGGTACGTGGACAGAAGTTACCTATATTTACAGGTTCTGGACTTCCCCACAACGAACTTGCAGCTCAGATTGCAAGGCAAGCAAAAGTTATAGGAGAAGAAACAGAGTTTGCAGTGGTATTTGCTGCTATGGGAATTACCCACGAAGAAGCGAACTACTTTATGAAAGATTTTGAAAGAACTGGTGCACTTGAAAGGGTTACAGTATTCATGAACCTTGCAGACGACCCAGCTATTGAAAGAATTATCACGCCTAAAATGGCACTTACAACAGCTGAATACTTTGCATTTGAACTAAACATGCACGTACTGGTCATATTAACCGACCTTACAAACTATTGTGAGGCACTTCGTGAAATTTCAGCTGCTAGGGACGAAGTTCCTGGAAGAAGGGGTTACCCCGGTTACATGTACACTGATTTAGCAACTATGTACGAACGTGCAGGAAGGATTATTGGTAAAGAAGGTTCAATCACCCAGATGCCTATACTTGTTATGCCACAAGATGATATTACTCATCCAATTCCTGATCTTACAGGATACATAACAGAAGGACAAATTGTACTAAGTAGGGATCTTAACAGAAAAGGTATATATCCACCAGTAGATGTTTTACCATCACTTTCAAGGTTGATGAGTGGTGGAATTGGTGAAGGACAGACAAGGGAAGACCATAGTGGTGTCTCAGATCAACTTTACTCAGCATATGCTGAAGGAAGAGACTTAAGGGACCTTATGGCTGTTGTTGGTGAAGAAGCACTCACAGAACGTGACAGGAAATTCCTGAATTTCGCTGATGAATTTGAGAAACGATTCATAACACAGACTGGAGACGAAGACAGATCCATAGAAGAAACACTCAACTTAGGTTGGGAGTTATTAAACATCTTACCAGAAGCAGAATTAAAACGTGTTAGGGCAGAGCACATTCCAAAATATCACCCAGCATACAAATAAACCCCCTTAAAATCTATTTAAATTTTTTATAAGGTTTTAAGGACGAGAGGGATAAAATGGCGCAGGAAATGATAGAAGGAATAAATCCAACAAGGATGGAACTTCTAAAACTGAAAGATAGGGAAAAACTTGCTGTAAAGGGCCACAGCCTCCTCAAAGAGAAACGAAATGCTCTCATTATGGAGTTTTTCAATATACTTGAACGTGTGAAGGGTTCAAGGGAAGGGGTAGAAAATACACTTCAAGAGGCCTACAAGAATCTTACGGCTGCACAGATTGTAATGGGTGACTTGGCTGTAAAAAAATCGGCCATGTCGGTAAAAGAATCTGTTGACATTGATATTGACTCTAGAAGTGTCATGGGTGTTGTTGTACCATTAATTGAGTCAGAAATTGGTCAGAAAACTATGATCGAAAGGGGATATGGATTTTTAGATACGTCTGTAAAGCTTGATGATGCAGCAAATAAGTTTGAAGAATCTACAAAACTAATAATCGAGCTAGCAGAAATCGAGAAAACCATAATGCTTCTTGCAAGTGAGATAGAATCAACCAAAAGAAGGGTTAATGCACTTGAACATATAATCATACCAAGACTCGAAAATACAGTT
>Ga0302206_1000964_pt1 | contig 10856 bp, 9 predicted proteins | sample II_Fen_E2_1_FD_194581 | JGI IMG/M metagenome (GOLD analysis project Ga0302206, IMG submission 194581) | Peat permafrost microbial communities from Stordalen Mire near Abisko, Sweden - II_Fen_E2_1 | ecosystem: Environmental > Terrestrial > Soil > Wetlands > Permafrost | place: Sweden: Abisko...
GCAGAATTTGTTGCAGTTCAGCCTTCCACCCCGATGAACATCATCAGAAATGATGATAATGCCTTAATGATTGATTTTTGTGACATTGAGATTGGGAAAAATATCACAAAAGATCTTAACACGTATGACGCCGCCGATAAAGTATATAAGTTTTATGGCTTTAAAAACGGAAATCCATGGAATACATCTGTTCAGTTCAGAAAAAATATAGTTGATAGAGATACCTTTGGGCTAACAACAGGGTTTACAGCAACATATCATTTCCCCATAAAGGGAAATTTCGGTTTTTCATCGGTCAAAGCCGTCATTGAACGATCTGATTTATGGACGGTTGCTGTAAATGGAACAGAAGTGAAACCCGATAATGGTAAGTGGTGGCTCGACAGATCGTTTAGCGTGTACAATATCGGTTCATTAATTAAAAAAGGAGATAATACAATTACTCTTAAAAATTCGCCCATGAAGGTTAATGCTGAGGTTGAACCAGTTTATATAATCGGAGATTTCTCAGTAAAACCAATTGATAAGGGTTGGGAAATTGAAGCACCCCCCTTAGCATTGACACCAGGAAGCTGGAAAACACAGGGTCTTCCATTCTACTCATGGGGTGTTTCATATAGCAGAGAATTCAATGTACAAAACACAGATGGCAAATGGGTAGTATCTCTTGGCAACTGGTCAGGAACCATGGCAGAAGTTACTGTAAATGGTCACACAGGAGCCATTATAGCATTTCCTCCATACCAGAGTGATATAACGGGCCTGATCAAAACAGGCATCAACAAAGTTGATATTAAGGTGTTGGGAAGTCTGAAAAATCTTCTGGGTCCTCATCATAATAATCCGCGACCAGGATTTGTCTCTCCCTGGATTTGGAGATATGTAAAAGGTTATCCATCTGGTAAAGATTATCAGATACTGGATTACGGATTATTTGAAGATTTTGTGCTGCTGAATGGGAAATAGGCCTGATTTCGAATAAGGTAACATATTTTCGAATACTAGGGAAACACACCCTTCAATGAACTAAAAATCAATATACTATTTTAGACCTATTGCAGGAAAGAATTATTTTTCTACATTTGGAGCGATTATTATCATGATTGTTGAGTATTTCACATTAATAAAATTTGCTTCAAATTGAAAAATTGGGGATGTTATACCATATCAAAGACACAATACTGAACTTAAACTTAAATCAAAACCTATGAGAAAATTGTTATCATTTATTGCTTCTTTGTTCATAACCGGCAGTCTGCTTGCGGGCGGACTGGTTACCAACAATAACCAGAGTGCCATGTTTACACGTTTGCAGAATCGTAATGCTTCAACCGACATTGATGCTGCATATTTCAATCCGGCAGGTCTGACAAAACTTGGTAATGGATTTTTTGTTTCTATTAACAATCAGACAATAACCCAGACTCAAAAAGTTGTCAGTAATTATCCATTTCTGAACGGTACTCCAAGAGAGTATGTAGGTGATGTAAAGGCTCCTATTTTCCCTGGTGTCTATCTTGTCTATAATACCGGCAATTTATCTTTCTCGGCAGGATTTAATCCAATCGGCGGAGGCGGTGGTGCAGAGTATAAAACAGGATTACCTACATTTGAAATGCCAATTTCTGTTATTCCTGCGGGCTTAACCTCTCAAGGGATAACAACAACTAAGTACGCAGCAGACATTTATTTTAAAGGATCTTCAGCTTACCTTGGATATCAGGGAAATGTTGGCTATAAGATCAGTGACAAATTATCTATCGCAGTAGGAATGCGGTTTGTATCAGCAAAGAATACATATAAAGGACATATTAATAATATTAGTATTAATCCAACCTATCCCGCATTCGGAGCAGCATATAATGGAAACATGGTTCTGGCAAGCCAATTCTTTACCGATGGTCAGACTTACCTGAAAGGCGTTTCTACTCAACTTGCAGGAACTGCAACAGCACTTCAACCAATTATAACAGCTGGTGGAGGCAGTGTTCCTCTTTCAAACGGAACTGCTGCCGGATTAACTCCAACACAGGTAGCTACTCTTCAGGGAACAGTGACTGCATTAGGTGGTAATCCCACAAATATGACAATAGGTCAGACTCAGGCATTTATCGCTGCAAATGCAGTTGGATATGCTGGTAAAGCTGCTATTATGGGAGCAAATGCTGCAGGTACGCAGGACGTGAATGTTGATGCAACAATGTCGGGAACAGGGATTACTCCGATAATCAGTGTAAATTATTCACCTACAGAACAAATAAACATTTCGGCCAGGTATGAATTCAAAACAAAAATTGATCTTAAGACGAAAGTTGCTGAGAACATGGACGGCGGACTTTTTATAAACGATAGCATTGCTGTTGGCGATATGCCTGCTGCACTTTCGCTGGGAGCAACATTCAGACCGATAGAAAAATTGTTGCTTACCGCAAGCTTTAATGAATATTTTGATAAAAATGTTAACTATGACGGCCAAACGAATGAGATCGATAAAAATTTCCTTGAATTCGGTCTTGGAGTGGAATATGCTATCACCGAAAAACTTCGTATCAGCGGTGGATGGTCACATACAACAACCGGGGTAAACAATAATTATCAGAGTTCCATGAGCTTCAGTACAAATACTAACTCTTTCGGTGGAGGTTTTGGATATCGCATCACCCCTATGATTGATTTTAATTTAGCATACCAGAGAGCATTCTATTCAGAAGGTTCAAAACCTTTCGATGCTATTTTACCAATACCAGCATATGCAGAAACATATAATAAATCAACTTGGATGATTGCTGCTGGGCTTGATTTCTCTTTCGGAAAAAAATAAAACCCTATAATCTAATCAAAACCATAAGAGGCTGTGTCGTAGGATGCGGCCTCTTTTAGTATATTATACCTTGGGAATTAAGGTGTTTTATGTATAATTCGCTTCTCGGAATATTTGTGGATTTCAACTTATAATACCATTCGCTGGCTTTCGGTATATTATTCGTTTTATTTGCCAGATAGATTATATTCGAGAATATCATCCCTTCAATTCCTGAATTATTCTTATCAATTTCTTCAGCAATTTTAATAAAGCCCATTAATGCTTTGGCGGGTTCACCTGTTTCTGCCTGAATTGATGCCTCATCGATTTTTTTATTAAGATCGCTATTCAGACAAAGGCCATAAAAAGAAAAACAATTATCTGCGCAATCTTCAATCAGGTCGATCCATTGAATATCTTTTTTTAGTGGAGGGAATGTCAGTTCAAAATCAAGCTTTTCACCTATTGACTTAAATTTATATGCATCAGGACAAACAGGAATTCCAGCAGATGAAGTTAGCCTGCTTTGTGTTCCATCGGGATAAATCATGAAGATATTTTTATCGGCACAGAAGTAGCCTCCGACGATTCTGTTTTCCACTCTCAGGGAAATAACAGTTTTCTGAGTAGTAATCTCAATTTTTGTAATTTCTAGAGTCTCATGGCTTCTAAGACCAAAATTGGGATGATTGAAAGTTTGCGAAAATATATTTGCATGGAATGCAGCAAAAAAGAACAACACTGAAATAGCTAACCGTATCTTCATATCTATAATAATTAAAGTCTGCAATTTATGAATTAAATTTTCCTGTGAGAAGATTAATTTCAGACATAGTTATAATTCGAATGGTAAAAACAAGTAAATTACAAATGATATTTCAAAAGTTGTTCAGAAGGTAACCAAATTGTAACAATTAAGTAACAAATACCTGATAACTATAACATTAAATGAAGTTAACTTTGCAACGGATAAATTATATTAAATAAATACGATTAATATCATTAGCAACCAACTAATTAGATACAAGGGATGAAAACAATGAGAGAAGAATCCATACTCGATATTATAGCATCATTTGAAGAGATGGCTGATACAATATTAGCACAACTAAAGTTGCTTGAAAAGTATATGGATGAACATGCAGAAGAAGAGCGGATTAAGATTAAATCTGAAATAAACTTGAATGAGACAAAAATCGATAAATTCGAAGTTCTTATAAGTGAAAAATTTATCAATTCTATTATTCTCTATCAGCCTGTTGCATCAGATATTCGCAAAGCTGTTGCAATCTCCAGGATGTCAATAAACCTGGAAAGAATCGGAGATCGCGTAATTAATATTCTTAACTCAATTGATAATATCAGTGAATCTGTAGAATACAAAGCCATGGTTGAGGTTCTTAACATGATGCTTCTATCTGGAATTTCTATGGTTGAAAAGTCTCTTTTATCTTTCATCAATAACGATCATGAGTATGCTGTCTGGACAATTAAAAATGACGAGGTTGTTGATGACATGAACAGCAAACTGCTGATTAACAGTATTTCAAAAGCAAAAGTCAGTGAAAAAACAAAAGAAATGCTTCTCAGTTATATAGATCTGAAAAGTATTATTACTAACCTTGAAAGGATAGCCGATCATGCTACGAATATCGCGGAAGCCTCTATCTATTCAATTCAGGGTACTGATATAAGGCATTCAGGTCTTGATGGTGCAATAACAGGTAACGATGAAAATAAATAAATTCTGAACAAATATGGAACTGAAAGGAAAACGGATTCTTATAGTTGATGATGAAGAGGATCTTTGCGAAATCCTTCAGTATAATCTTAGCAATGAAGGCTATCAGACTGAAATTGCACATTCTGCAGAAGAGGCTCTGAAAAGATCTTTGGGGAGCTATGATCTGCTTCTTCTTGATGTCATGATGGGACCGATGTCGGGGTTTAAATTCGCTGACAAGCTGAGGAAAGAAATGAAAATTGATGTCCCTGTAATTTTCCTTACAGCAAAGGATACCGAGAATGATATTCTTACCGGGTTCAGTCTCGGAGCCGATGACTATATTTCAAAGCCTTTCTCAGTAAATGAGATGACAGCCAGGGTGAAAGCTGTTTTGAAAAGATCTTATACAGATAAAGTAAACAACAAATCGATTTTGCAATTTAACGGAGTAGACCTCGACACAGTCCGTAAAAGACTTATAATCAACGATGAACGCGTCGAACTCACAAAAAAGGAATATGAAATCCTGAGAACATTGCTGGAAAACCAGGGAAAAGTTTTTTCAAGAGAAGATCTTCTTATGAGAATATGGGGACAGGATGTTATTGTTACAGAACGAACTGTTGATGTAAATATAACGAGGCTCAGAACTAAACTGGGTCAATTTGGTAGTTGTCTGAAGAACAAAACTGGTTATGGCTATTTTTTCGAGTTTTAATGTTTTAATTTTTAAGTAATGATTACAAGGAACAAGTTTAGAAATAATCTTTTCATATATTATTCATCAATATTCGTATTATTTACTCTGTTTGTCCTGAGCTACCAATATAAAAGAGAAAAAGAGTTCAGAATCTCCACTCTTAATGACGAGCTTGATAATTTTACCAATATTACAGATAACTATATTAAATCAAATTCAATTTATGAAAAAAATAATTGGATTATCATTGATTCAATTGTCAGATTGTTCCCACATGAAAACCTTCGTGTTACAGTAGTTAGTCCTTCCGGAGAGGTATTGTATGATAGTTCTGTCCACAACTGGAAAACAATGGAGAACCATAAGAACAGGCCGGAGATAAGCGAATCGCTTTATTCTGATTTTGGTAAATCCATCAGGAAATCGGGGACTACAGGTGAGGAATATTATTATTATGCTAAATATTACAGCAGGTATTATATAAGAGCAGCTGTAGTTTACGATATTAAAGTTATAAATTTTCTTGATGCAAAAAAATATTTTATTATAATCATAATTCTCTCTTTCATTGTAATCTGGATGGTCTTGCTGGCTGTCACAAACAAATTTGGCAAATCAATAACCAGACTTAAAGAGTTCGCAGTAAGGGTTGCAAATAATGAACCGTTCGATTTTGATTCAAAATTCCCTAAAGATGAACTTGGAGTCATTGGCGAGGAGATAATTGAGATCTATAACAAAATGCTTAAAACACAAAATGATCTTGCCAATGAAAAGGAGAAACTTTTCAGTCACCTGAATGCGTTAAATGAAGGTATTGCTTTTTTTTCCCACGATAAAACAAAGATTCTTACCAATAGCCACTTCATCCAATTCATGAATATGATTTCAGGTGAACTGACAATATCTTCAAACAATTTCTTCAAAATTCATGAATTCATCCCTGCAATAGAATTTATCGAAAAACAATCAGGTACTGATAGAAAATCATCAGATCTTCCAAAGATGGATTATCTGATATCAAAAAATGGCAAATTTTTTAAAGTTCAATGCGTTGTATTTCATGATAATAGTTTTGAAGTTATCTTAAGTGATATCACAGTATCAGAAAAAAGCAGACTGATCAAACAGGAGATGACTTCAAATATTGCTCATGAGTTAAAGACTCCGATCTCTTCCGTAAAAGGATATATAGAAACGCTTATTAATGAACCAGGTATGGAACCGGAGAAACAAAAGTACTTTCTCGAAAAAGCTTTGGCCCAGAGTGACAGGCTTACCGGCCTGATTAATGATATTGTTGTTATCAACAAAATAGAAGAAGCAGGAAGTACTTTTTCAAGAGAGAAAATTAAGGTTTTGGATATAATTAATGAAGTTCGCGACAATTTCAAATCAGCAATTGAGAACAGGGGAATGAAAGTTGAAACTGATATTGATGAAAATATTTTTGTTACATGTAACCGGTCGCTTATAAAATCTAATTTACAGAACCTTCTTGAAAACTCCGTCAACTACTCTGGAAACGATACAAATGTTTTGATCAAAGTATATAATCAGGACGATAAATTCTACCATTTCTCTTTTGCTGATAACGGAGTTGGTATACCGGAGGAGCATCTGGGGAGAGTATTCGAACGCTTTTACAGGATAGATTCCGGAAGATCAAGAAAGAGTGGCGGAACGGGACTCGGACTTGCAATTGTCAAGAATGCAATTCTGTTACACAAAGGGGATATTCAGGTAAGGACTAAAAATGGCGGTGGAATTGAGTTTCTGTTCTCCCTGCCAAAATAAAGAAAAGTTCATGTTTCATCCGAAACGTCCGGAAATATAATCTTCGGTCTGCTTCTTTGCCGGATTTGAAAAGATTATTTCAGTCTTATTCATCTCGATAAGATCACCAAGATAAAACAGAGCAGTCAGATCACTTGTACGAGCGGCCTGTTGCATATTATGTGTTACAATAATTATTGTGTATTCTTTTTTCAGCTCATGAATCAATTCTTCAATTTTTGCAGTTGATATAGGGTCAAGGGCACTGGCAGGCTCATCCATAAGAAGTATCTCAGGATTAACAGCAAGAGACCTGGCAATACAGATACGTTGCTGCTGTCCTCCGGAAAGACTCAGAGCTGAATTGAACAACCTGTCTTTTACTTCATCCCAAATAGCTGCCTGCTCTAATGAACGCTCAACTATTTCATCCAGGATTTTTTTATTGCTTATCCCATTAATTCTTGGACCGAAAGCGATATTGTCATAAACAGATTTAGCAAAAGGATTCGATTTCTGGAATATCATCCCCACTTTTTTTCGTAAATTGACAACATCAATATTTTTATCATAGATATTTATATTATCAATTAGAACCTCCCCTTCAATGGAAACATTGTCTATAAGGTCGTTCATCCGGTTGAGAGTTCTCAGAAAAGTGGATTTGCCGCAACCTGATGGTCCGATAAAGGCGGTTACCATTTTTTCCGGGATCTCCATTGAGATCTTTTTTAAAGCAAGATTGGTACCGTACCGGAGTGATAATTCTTTAACTTTTACTTTAATATCGTTCATGAAAAATAGTTATTTTACCCGTTTTCTTATTCTGTATCTTAGTACAACAGCTACTGCATTCAGCGAAAAAGTCAGAAGCAACAATATTAGTGTTGTGGCAAACTGAATTGGTTGTGTTGCGTCGACATTCGAAGACTGAGTTGACATGATATATATATGGTATCCAAGCGACATAAACTGATCGCTTAATGAGTGCGGAAGATGGGAACTGAAATAGACAGCCCCGGTAAAAAGAATTGGCGCAACTTCTCCTGCACCACGACTTACTGCAAGAATTGTACCGGTAAGTATCCCTGAAATCGATCCAGGTAATACTACCTTTCTGATAGTCTGCCATTTGGTTGCTCCAAGAGCCAGGCTGGCTTCGCGCATATCTCTGGGGATTGTCCGTATAGCTTCTTCAACAGATACAATAACGACAGGCAGAGTGAGCAATGCCATCGTTAAACTTGCCCATAGTATATTTGGCTGTGCCCATCTGAGTTCGCTCCCGTTAAACAGACTATCAAGATTTTTGCCTACAAAACCAATAAAAAATCCTAATCCGAAAAGCCCGAAAATAATTGAAGGTACGACTGCAAGTGTTTTTACAGCAAACCGTATAGTCTTTGCAACAACAGATTTTTCATTCGCATATTCCGCCAGATATATTGCTGTAATCACTCCGAATGGGACAGCTGCAACAGCCATAATAATTGTCATAACAGCCGTTCCGACAATTGCAGGGAAAATTCCTCCTTTTGTCATGCCATCTTTGGGAAATTCAGATAAAAATGCCCAGTTTAGATTTGGCCATCCTCCTATTATTGTAATCGCCAGGATAGATACAATAATAAATATTATAACCAGAACTGAAATACCTGTTATTCCCTCAACGATCTTATCCTTTATATTCCTATTCATACCAATTCATTTCACCTGGTTTCTTTTATATTTATTTCCTGGACTGATATTTTCTGACAACAACATTCTTAAAATAGAATTCCGCCAATGCATTAAGCGCAAAAGTGAATATGAAAAGTAATGAACCTATCAGGAAAAGCACATTATAGTGTGTGTCGCCGAATACAACTTCCGCCATTTCAGCACCGATAGTAGCTGACAGAGTTCTCACAGAGTCAAATGGATTCATTGAGATCATTGCAGCGTTTCCTGTAGCCATAAGTGCAATCATTGTTTCGCCAAAAATTCTTCCTAAACCCAGCACAACAGCAGCAAAAATTCCGGGAACTGCAGCCGGAAGTATTACATAGAATGCAGTCTGTCTTCTGCTGGCACCCAGTCCCAGACTGGCTTCGATAAAGGTCTTTGGGATAGCCGTTAATGCATCTTCAGTAAGAGTATAAATAATAGGAATTGCTGCCAGCCCCATGGCTATTCCTCCTACAAATGCATTTAACCTGCTTGCATATCCGAAAATGTTTTGAAGAACAGTAGCCATAACCATCAATGCAAAGAAACCTATAACAACAGAGGGAAAGCCAGCAAGCAGTTCAATCACAGGTTTAATGACTTCCCTTATTCTGGGTTTTGCAAACATTGAAGTGTAAATTGCAGCAAGAATAGATATTGGAGCAGCAAATAGAAGTGCAATAAGTGTCACTTTAAGGGTTCCCAGAAATAATGGCCATAATCCGAAACGGGGATTGTCCGATACCGGCATCCATGTATTTGAAAGCAGTGATGATGAAGGTTTATCAGTTGCAGTCTGTTTCTTATTAGAATTATCAACCTGATTATCAGCGACTTTATCGGCCGAATTCACTGTACCTTCAGAGCCATAACTTTCCTGAACTAGTGTTTCGGTAGTGGCTGCTACCTCTTTATCCATTCTGAAAATTGGGAATGCTTCACGGAAAACAAAGATAAAGATCAGAATAACCACAGCAATGGAAAGAAATGCTACAGCTTTAATTACTCTTTCTGCAAGCCAGTCGGAAAACCGGAATTTCTTCTTATTAAACGTAACCATACTATTTTCTATCTTCATTTTGCCCCCCATCCCCCCTAAAGGGGGGGTTATTCTCTATATTATTTTAGTTTAATAAGGTATCATCCGATTTACTACCATCATTAATCTTAGACTTTTTCTTTAGTCACTTGTCTTTTAAATAGCCAAACTTGTCAGGGATTTTTCTGACAAGTCTGATTTAAACCTAATAGTACCCTCTATTAAGATGACTATTTTACTGGGAAATAACCTACTTCAGTGACAATTCTTTGTCCTTCAGCACTTAAAATCCAATCTATATACTTCTTGGTTTCACCGGTAGGCCTGTTTCTTAAATACATATAAAGATACCTGGTTATAGGATACTCGTTTTTGGCAATGGATTCAGCAGATGGAATATAAGCCGGGCTGTTTGCATCTTTTTTAACCTTTGCATATCTTACACCGACTGCATATGCAGCACCTCCATACCCAATACCATTTATATCCTTCTTCACTGCATTTACAACAGCAGCTGTACCAGGAAGGGTCTGAACACTTGCAGCATAATCTCCTTTGACCACCTCATCATGGAAATATACATAGGTTCCTGAACTATTCTCACGGCCATAAACTGTTATTGCAACATCATTTCCGCCTAAATCCTTCCAGTTTTTAATTTTACCCTGGTAAATGTCACTCAATTGTTTGAGAGTAAGCTCCTGAACTTTGTTTGCATCATTCAGATAAATTGTAACTCCATCCTTAGCACAGGGAATCTCAACACCAAGTGTATTATATCTTCCTTTGAGTTTTTCAATTTCAGTCTGTTTCATCGGACGGCTTGAATTACAAATATCAGTTGTCCCGTTTATCAGCGCTGTAATACCAACACCTGAACCACCACCAGTTACCTGAACTGTCGTTTGAGGATTATTTTTCATATAAAGCTCTGCCCATCTTTGAGCCAGAATAACCATTGTATCTGAACCTTTCACAGTAATTTTTGCCTGAGAAAAAGCTGTCACTGAAGCCGTAACAGCCAGGATCAGTATTATCGGGAGAATTTTATTGTTTTTCATTTTTTAGTTTTTAACTTTTGTCTTTAAACTTTTATCTTTTATCT
>Ga0302206_1000968_pt1 | contig 10820 bp, 7 predicted proteins | sample II_Fen_E2_1_FD_194581 | JGI IMG/M metagenome (GOLD analysis project Ga0302206, IMG submission 194581) | Peat permafrost microbial communities from Stordalen Mire near Abisko, Sweden - II_Fen_E2_1 | ecosystem: Environmental > Terrestrial > Soil > Wetlands > Permafrost | place: Sweden: Abisko...
AGCAAAATACGATTCTAAAAAAACTGAACAAAACCTTGGGAAAAAACTAAGTAAACCATTTATTCATTATGATTATTTAGTTATTAATGAGAAGGTTAAGTCAGTTTTTCAGGAATAGTGTATGATAACAAAAATGTTAAATTATCAGATGGACTGTACACCACTCTTCAGGAACGCCAGAAAAGCCAGCCGTGCATTAAGTGCATTGGATGGAGATATTATTGATCGGATTCTTGTCAAAGTTGCAGATGCAGCCATTGAAAACACAGAATACATATTAGCTGAGAATAAGAAAGATCTGGCTCTGATGGATGAATCAGACCCAAAATATGACCGGCTGGTTTTAACAGCAAACCGTATTGAGAGTATCGCTTATGATATCATGAATATAGCAAAGATGAAAAATCCGCTTGGCCATATTCTTTCGAAAGAAACACGGCAGAATGGTTTGATAATTTCAAGGATTTCAGTTCCCTTCGGGGTCATCGGAATTATATATGAGGCAAGACCAAATGTTACATTTGATGTTTTTTCTCTCTGTCTGAAGTCGGGTAATGCTTGTGTTCTGAAGGGAGGTAGTGATGCTATAAACTCCAATACTGCAATTGTCGGGTTAATCAGAGAAATCCTTCAGGAAAAGGAAGTCAACCAGGATATTCTTACGCTTCTTCCGGCCGGACGTGATGAAACATCACAACTATTGAATGCGGTAGAATATGTTGATCTCTTAATTCCAAGAGGAAGCAGAGGACTGATTGATTATGTGCGTGATAATGCATCAATTCCTGTTATAGAAACTGGTGCAGGAATCTGTCATACGTACTTCGATGAATCGGGAGACAAAGAAAAGGGTAGGGCAATAATTTACAATGCCAAAACAAGAAGAGTAAGCGTATGTAATGCCCTTGACTGTCTGATAATCCATGAAAAACGTTTGAATGATCTTGAATATCTCGTCGGTCTTTGTGCTGATTCGAATGTTATTATTTATGCTGATGAGAAAGCGTACGATGTATTAAAAGGGAAATATCCTGGGTCTCTTCTTCAAAGAGCAGATAATGAGTCGTATGGCACAGAATTCCTTTCATATAAAATGGCTGTTAAAACAGTTGGTTCATTTGGTGAAGCAATTGATCATATTGAGGAGTTCGGTTCAAAACATAGTGAGGCAATTATTTCAGAGAACAAAACCAGCATTCGCTTGTTTTATAGTTCGGTAGATGCGTCATCAATTTATTCAAATGCCTCAACCGCATTTACTGATGGTTCGGAATTCGGACTTGGTGCTGAGATAGGAATTTCCACACAGAAATTACATGCGAGAGGTCCTATGGCACTTGAGGCATTGACAACCTACAAATGGATTATTGAGGGGAACGGGCAGATTAGATTATAAACAAATAAATATTTACGCTATATGATATTTGATTATGAGATGATAGAATCTTTCTACAAAAAGTTGGATTCACGAATACTGGAATCCAGAAAGATACTCGATCACCCTTTGACCTTAAGTGAAAAAATTCTTTACAGTCATGTTTTTGAGCTGAGTCAGACAAAATCATATAAGAGAGGAGTTGATTATGTGGATTTTCTGCCTGACCGCGTTGCGATGCAGGATGCTACTGCACAGATGGCGATTCTCCAGTTTATGATGGCTGGGAAAGAGACAACTGCAGTACCAACATCTGTTCATTGTGATCATCTTATTCTTGCACAATCTGGAGCGGCAACTGATCTCAAAACAGCAGGAGTAACAAACAAAGAGGTATATGAATTTCTTAGTTCGGTTTGTAATAAATATGATATTGGATTCTGGAAACCGGGTGCGGGTATTATTCATCAGATAGTTCTTGAAAATTATGCTTTCCCTGGAGGTATGATGATTGGAACAGACTCACATACTCCAAATGCGGGAGGTTTGGGTATGATTGCAATAGGTGTTGGTGGTGCTGATGCTGTTGATGTTCTTTCCGGAATGGGATGGGAATTAAAATTTCCAAAATTTATTGGTATAAAACTTACTGGAAAGCTCAGTGGGTGGGCGTCTGCTAAAGACATTATACTTAAAATTTCAGGATTACTGACTGTTAAAGGAGGAACGGGATGCATTATTGAATACTTCGGAGAAGGGGCGGAAACGCTTTCATGTACCGGGAAAGCGACTATCTGCAATATGGGAGCTGAGACCGGAGCTACCTGTTCCATATTTGCATTTGATCATTCAATGGTTGAGTATCTTAATGCTACAGGCAGAAAGGATGTAGCCGCGTATGCCATGAAAAACAGGGATAATCTGCGGGCTGATGAAGAGATTTATGCTGATCCGGCAAAATATTATGATCAGTTTATAGAGATTAATCTTTCACAACTTGAGCCATATATTAATGGCCCTTTTACGCCCGACCTGGCAACACCTATTTCAAGGATGAAAGAAGAGGCTTTAAAGAACAACTGGCCGGTAACTGTTGAAGTAGGACTTATAGGCTCATGCACAAATTCATCATATGAAGATCTTTCACGTGCAGCATCTGTTGTAAAGGATGCTTTGTCTAAGAATCTGACCGCAAAATCTGAATTCACTGTAACACCCGGATCTGAACAGATCAGATCAATAGCAGAACGCGATGGTTTTCTCGAAATTTTCAGGGAGATCGGAGGGGAAGTATTTGCGAATGCCTGTGGTCCCTGTATCGGACAATGGGCTCGTAAAGATGCAGTTAATAAAAAGGCGAATACAATTATCCATTCATTTAACAGAAATTTTGCGAAACGTAATGATGCTAACCCTAATACATATGCTTTTGTGGCATCCCCCGAAATAGTTACTGCTATTGCTATTTCCGGAAAACTTACTTTCAACCCTTTAACAGATGTAATAATCAATTCAGCAGGAAAAGAGGTCAGGTTAAATGAGCCTGCAGGACTGGACCTGCCACCAAATGGATTTGAAAATATTGATTCAGGATATCAGAAACCTGTTCATGGTCAGAAGGGTCAGAAAATATTAATTGCTCCAGATTCGGACAGGCTTCAATTACTGACTCCTTTCAAAGAGTGGGATGGAAATGACTTTTCAGGTCTTCCGCTTCTTATAAAAGCCAAAGGGAAATGCACAACGGACCATATATCAATGGCAGGACCATGGTTGAAATTCCGTGGACACCTGGAAAATATTTCAGACAATTATATGATCGGCGCCGTAAATTCGTTTAATGATCAGACCAATAATATATTAAATCAGTTAAATGGTACATACGACACTGTGCCTCATATTGCAATTGCTTACCGTGATTCGGGATCCGGTTCAGCAGTAGTAGGTGAAGAAAATTTTGGTGAAGGATCATCGCGTGAACATGCCGCTATGGAACCCAGGTTTCTTGGTGTAAAAGTTGTCCTCGTAAAATCATTTGCCAGAATTCATGAGACAAACCTTAAGAAACAAGGTGTTTTGACATTGACTTTTCTGAACAAGGATGATTATAACAATATAAAAGAGAATGACAAAATTGATATAACCGGTCTGAACAAATTTGCTCCGGGAAGCAAGCTGACTATCACTCTGAATCATTCCGACGGGACAAAAGAAAAATTCCAGGCAAACCACTCATATAATGAATCGCAAATTGAATGGTTTAAAGCTGGAAGTGCCTTAAATATTATTAGAAAATCAAATAAGAAGAATGTCTGAAAAAATCAAATTGATCGATGGAAAACTAATCGTACCTGAGAATCCGATCATCCCTTTCATAGAAGGAGACGGTACTGGTCCCGATATCTGGAAAGCGTCAGTTCGAGTTTTTGATGCTGCTGTAAACAAATCTTATAAGGGTAAAAGAAAAGTAATCTGGAAGGAAGTTCTTGCCGGAGAGAAAGCCTTTAAACAAACCGGAAACTGGATGCCTGAAGAAACATTGACAAGTTTCAGGGAATATCTTGTCGGAATAAAAGGTCCCCTCACAACTCCTGTGGGAGAAGGTATGCGTTCATTAAATGTTGCCTTACGACAGATTCTGGATCTCTATACCTGTTACAGGCCTGTAAGATATTTTAATGGTGTTCCAAGCCCGGTCAAAAATCCTGAAAGGGTTGATATGCATATTTTCAGGGAAAATACTGAGGATATATATGCTGGTATCGAGTTTATGAACGGGAAACCGGAAACAGATAAAATTCTAAAATTCCTTATCGAAGAAATGGGTGTTAAATCAATAAGATTCCCTAAAACCTCTTCAATAGGAATAAAACCAGTTTCAGTAGAAGGAACAGAACGCCTTGTTCGTCAGGCAATTAAATATGCTATTAATAAGAAGTTACCTTCAGTAACCATTGTGCACAAAGGAAATATCATGAAGTTTACCGAGGGATCTTTCATGAAATGGGGATATGCCCTGGCTGAAAGAGAATTCGGGAAAGATGTTTTTACCTGGTCGCAGCATAAACAAATTGCAGATCAGAAAGGCCTGAAGATTGCAGATGAGATGCTGAAAAAGGCAGAGACTGAAGGCAAAGTCATAATCAAGGATGTCATTGCAGATGCATTTCTTCAGCAGATATTGACACGACCTGCTGAATATTCAGTTATTGCTACTCTGAACCTTAACGGGGATTATATCTCCGACGCGCTGGCAGCTATAGTTGGCGGAATCGGGATAGCACCAGGAGCCAATATCAATTTTGAGAGCGGACACGCAATCTTTGAAGCAACTCATGGAACGGCCCCTAAATATGCCGATCAGGATAAAGTTAATCCTGGGTCTGTTATACTTTCAGGCGCCCTTATGTTTGATTATCTGGGATGGACGGAAGTTGCTGAAAGCATTTATTCAGGATTGGAACTTACTATTCAAAATAAAAAGGTCACTTATGACTTTCACAGGTTGATGGAAAATGCAACCTTATTGAAAACCTCCGAATTTGCAGATGCTATAATTTCTAATATTAAATCTTAAACATTATAAATCTAATTTCTTATGGCAGACAATGGTTATTTTGCTAAACTGGAGGAATCGGTGAGAGCTTCATGTCAGATTGACACAGCCCTGTTCGAAGAATTTGAGGTAAAGCGAGGATTAAGGAATAAGGATGGAACAGGCGTTTTAGTCGGTCTTACAAATATAGGTGACGTTGTGGGCTATAAAAAGGAAGACGGCAAAGTTGTGGCAATACCCGGCAAATTATTGTACAGAGGAATAGATATCGAAGATATCACAAAGGGATTTCAGAAAGAGGACCGGCACGGCTTTGATGAAACTGTATTCCTTTTACTTACTGGACATTTGCCCAGCAAATTGGAACTGGCTGATTTTACAGAACATATGGCAGCATTGAGAGCCCTTCCGGATGATTTTGTAAAGGATATGATATTATCAATGAAGGGAAAAGATGTTCTTAATATTCTGGCCAGGTCTGTTTTAGGGCTATATACTCTTGATGAAAATCCTGATAGTATAGAACTTGAAAATATGATCAGGCAATCCCTTAATATTATTGCGAAATTTCCAACTATTGTAGCCTATTCTTATCAGGCACTCAGGCATCTTTACAAGGGTAAAACACTCTCAATCCGGCATCCGCAGACTAACCTGACACCAGCCGAAAATTTTCTATATCTGATCAAAGGCGATTGCAAAGGCTTTACAAAGCTTGAAGCCGACCTGCTTGATCTTATGCTCGTTCTCCATGCTGAACATGGCGGGGGTAATAATTCCACTTTTACTATGAGAGTGACAAGTTCTTCGGAAACTGATATCTATTCATCTATAACTTCTGCTATCGGATCATTGAAAGGACCTTTGCATGGAGGAGCAAATGTCAGAGTGTTGGAGATGATGGAAGATATGAAAATCCATGTTAAAGACTGGACAAATGAGGAGGAGGTTACAGCGTTTCTTCTGAAGATTCTGAATAAGAAAGCAAACGATTTTTCAGGAAAAATTTATGGCATCGGACATGCTGTCTATACCATATCAGATCCCAGAGCTGCAATTCTTAAAACAAAGGCACGTGAACTGGCAATTGAAAAGGGTCGTCTCGATGAATTTGAACTTTATGCAATGGTTGAAAGACTCACACCTGAGGTTTTCAGAGTATTTAAAGGGGAAAAATCAACAAAGGTGGTTTGTATAAATGTTGACTTCTATTCCGGTTTTGTTTATGCATGTCTCGATATTCATAAGGAGCTTTATACACCGCTTTTTGCTATTGCCAGAGTTTCAGGATGGTGTGCACACAGGATAGAGGAACTTACTTTTTCAGCAAAAAGAATTATCCGTCCGGCTTTCAAAAATGTTTATGGCAAACATGAGTATATTCCTTTAAAAGCGAGAGAATAACAATATGAATGAATCTATTCCCGGCTATGACGTTCTTATAGTAGGAGGGGGTGTTGTAGGAACGGCTCTACTCTATACTTTAAGTAAATATACTGACATAAAAAGTGTAGGACTGATTGAAAAATATTCCGACTTTGGTCTGGTAAATTCTGCATCATATAATAACAGCCAGACTCTTCATTTCGGCGATATTGAGACAAACTACTCAATCGATAAAGCCAGGAGTGTAAAACGGATGGCTGACATGGTGATGAAGTATCTTGAGAGTGAAAAGGAACCTTCTTCCGGAAAGAAAATATTCAGCAAATATTCAAAGATGGTTCTCGCTGTTGGTTCCAATCAGGTTGAGGAACTTAAAAAGAGATATCCTCCTTTCAGTGATCTTTTTCCAAAACTGAGAATGATAGGCCGGGAAGAGATCGGGAAAATTGAGCCAAGGGTACTGGAAGGCAGAGATCCTGAACAGGAAATACTTGCTTTAGTCACAGAAGACGGTTATACTGTTGATTTTAAAAGGCTTTGTCATTCATTTGTGGATAATGCTCTGATGAAAAATCCTAATCTGGATATTCATCTTGATACAAAGCTGTTGAAGATCTCAAAAACTGAAGATCACTATGAGGTTCTTACAAACAAGGGTGTGTTAAAAGCATCTGTTGTTATCATTGCTGCAGGTGGACATAGTCTGATGATCGCAAAATCACTTGGATACGGGAAGAACCTTGCAGTATTATCAATGGCAGGCAGTTTTTATACAGCTCCTAAAGTTCTTAACGGCAAAGTATATACTATTCAGGTACCTAAATTGCCTTTTGCTGCCATTCATGGTGATCCGGAGGTACACAGTGAACAGGTTACCAGGTTTGGACCAACAGCAAAACCAATTTTCGAGCTTGAAAGGCATAATATGTCCACATTCCCGGAGTACTGGAAAACTTTTGGTATTGGATTAAACCCTATCATCAGCCTCCTTAAAATTGTATTTGATAAGGTCCTTTTCAGCTACATTTTCATGAATTTTCTTTATGATCTGCCAGTTGTTGGTAAACGTCTGTTTATTAAGGAGGTGAGAAAAATTGTTCCGTTATTGAAATTGAGCGAACTACGATATGCAAAAGGGATTGGAGGGACCAGACCTCAAATCGTTAACAACACTACCAGAAAACTTGAAATGGGGGAGGCAAAACTGGCAGGAGATAAAATCATATTTAATATTACTCCATCACCTGGTGCTTCTACTTGTCTGGGGAATGCATACTCTGACACTCAGGAAATTATAAAATTTCTGGAAAACAAATTCAGGTTCAATAAGGAAGCTTTTGAAAAGGACCTTATGTAAGGGCTTGCCCCCAAACCCCCCTAAAGGGGGGCTCGTTTTGTTTATTATGTTTTTGCCCCTCATCCCCACTTCCCTTGTCAGGCTCGGAAGGGGGGGTTATTCGGTTTATTCAAATAAAAATTAACTTTTATAAGAGTATTTTCTCCCCTTTATGGGAGATGTGGCGGAGCGACAGAAGGGTACATATCCCGAAATAAAACTCTGTTTAGTTTTTATGCTCCGGCATAAACAAGCAATGCCAAACCGGCTAGATAGGCTAGAAACATAAAGAAGATAAGCATATTAACTGATTTTGACGCTCCTTTGAATTCCTTCCAGATAAAAACACCCCATAAAGCAGCAACAAGGGTAGCTCCCTGACCCAGACCGTATGATATAGCAAACCCGGCTTTCCCTGATGCGAGAATACTCATCGACATGCCGATATTCCATATTACTCCTCCCATGACACCGTTTAGATGGGCGTCAAAAGTTCCTTTTTTGTAATCCCTGAATGAAAGAGGTTTCCCTTCGAAAGGTTGTTTCATTATCAGCCAGTTGAAAAGGAAATTGCTTACAAGAACACCTATTGAAAAAAAGAATATTGCAGAATAAGGCGTAAGTTTTCCTGGCTCAGGTGCAGCAAAATTTGTGACCATGGAACTCGCCACAAAACGATAGAAAAGCGCCATAAGGATACCTGCTGAGATCGACAGAGTAATTCCTTTTCCTGAAACTTTTTTTAGAGAAATGCTGTGTTTTTTATATGCGGCTGCATCAATTACGATAGCTGCAACAACTAATGCGACACCTCCGAAGAGCATTGTCGGGTTTCCATGTGGGGTATAGACATAATTGATAATAACTCCAAGAGCCAGTGCAATTCCAACTCCTACAGGAAAAGCGACTGCCATGCCTGCAATTGCCATTGCGGCTACAAGCAAAATGTTTGAGGCATTAAAGATCACGCCTCCAATCATTGCATACAAAATATTATGAGGTTCTGCCTGTTTGATATCCTGAATAAAGCCACGACCACTTTCACCAGTGCTGCCCATAGTAAATCCAAGCAAGATGGAAAATAGTACAATACCGAAAACATAGTCCCAGTAAAAAAGCTCAAAACGCCATGTTTTACCTGCAAGTTTCTGGGTATTTCCCCAGGAACCCCAGCAGATCATTGTTATAAAGCAAAGAATTATGGCCAGCGTGTAACTTTGAGGTATAAACATAGTCTTGAATATAAAAGATAAAAGTAAAAAGATAAAAGTAAAAATTAGTTCTTCATAAGCATTTATCAGCGCAATCTGCGGGAAATTATTTCTTTTTCCCGCTGATCCCGCAGATTTTCGCAGAATGCTAACAAATAAATTTAGATGTTTCCCTTTTCATTTTTCGAAAGAAAATTTAAAAGATTCATTTTTCTTGGGTGCTGTTTTGAAAATAGTTGCGGAAGTGATATAAACCCTTGTGCCTTCAGATTCAGGTCGTTTTTCTCCTTTTACGACTAATTTTACCTTATGATCTCCTGGTTTCAGGTTCAGAACATGCCAGATACTTACAGTGTGCTGCTGATTAGCAAAGTTGTAATATGTATCAATGGTACGATGAAGATTTCCGTCAACATAAATATCTGCTTTTCCACCATCTTTGTACCAGTTGCCTTCAATTGAAAGCCCGGTTCCTGTGAAATCAATTTCCAGTTTATCACCTGACTTTTCAGCAAACATTGACTGTTTTACAACTTTTTTATCGTTTTCAGATGTAATTTCGAAAGCTTTCCAACCACCTTTAAAAATCCATCCGCTTTCATTAAAAACCGAGATGGTTTTATCAAATACCACAGTGGGAAATGAAACTTCCATTAAAGGAGAAACAGGTGACTGTGTTTTAATCAAAATGTTGTCGTCGGAAACAGAGCCTCCATCTCTGATGATGAGATCATGGGCATATTTATTCGTAGAAGTGACAGCTGAATTGAAAGAGTAAGTTGTATTTATAAAAATTGAATCACCAATCGATTTTACTCCCTGTTGCATTTCTGCAGGTAAACGACTGAATCCACTGATTACTCCCAGTATTGCCATTGCATTAGACGGATTGCAGTCAGAGTCCTGTCCGCATCGCGTTGTTATTTCAAGTGTTTTACCCGGGTCTCCTTCTCCGTACAATAAACCCATAACAATGTAGGCACCATTAAGCTTTGCATCAATATTAAATGTTATACCTGCGCCACAGATATCCACCTCTCCCCATTTGGCTTCAAGCTCTGTCCATGATTTCTGCCAGTCGGCAGGATATTGCTGGTGAAGTTTAATCACATCTTTGACGATTTTTGAATAATCGCTCTCAGAGGGTATTGACAGGAGTGCTTTATTAATTATTTTGAGAATATCTGACTCAAAAAATGCCTCTGAGTAAAGTGCTCCGACAAAAATGCCACCATATACCCCATCTCCATAATTCATGATATGTCCAATCTTTTCAGCAATGGCTGAGCCAGTGTTTGGCATCCCCGGGCACATGAATCCTATATAGTCAGCTTCAATCTGGAAATCAATATCATCAGCATGAAGGTTATATTCAGGACTTCCTGAATAGGGTACAAAAATGCTGTCATAATAGTTTTTTCTGGCCTGCATATTTGCATGCCAGAGAGGATAACCTGCTTTTGCGAACATCTCCTGGAACTTTTTTGCAGGGGCCTCGATTCCATATTTATCCATTGACATCAGGAACGTAAGTTGAACATAGATATCATCCTGCCACATGCTTCCCTTTATATCAGAAGGTTTCCACTTTATGGAATCTGTGAAGATTTTACCCTGGGCTCTGAATTCTGTCGGTGCGCCATAGGTTACACCTATCATTTTACCTGCCCAGCCACCGGCGATTTTATCTTTCAGAACTTCCGGTTTTATTGTTCTGAATCCTTCCGGGGTGGTTTTGCAGGAACTAATTACCAGAAAAAAGGTTAACAATAGTAGGTTTCTATTTTTCATACTTTGATATTTTTATTTTTAAAATATCTTTTAGTTACACAGAGTTTCACAGAGGAAGCACAGAGATACATGGAGACCAAATAAACTGTATTCTTAACTCTGTGGTTCTCTGCGTCTTCTCTGTGGCTCTCTGTGTAACCATTATTTTTTCTTTAATATGGGTTG
>Ga0302206_1000973_pt1 | contig 10795 bp, 9 predicted proteins | sample II_Fen_E2_1_FD_194581 | JGI IMG/M metagenome (GOLD analysis project Ga0302206, IMG submission 194581) | Peat permafrost microbial communities from Stordalen Mire near Abisko, Sweden - II_Fen_E2_1 | ecosystem: Environmental > Terrestrial > Soil > Wetlands > Permafrost | place: Sweden: Abisko...
TAAAGGTCTGATTGGATTTGTTCCTCAGGATGATATGCTTATTGAAGAGCTTACAGTTTACCAGAACCTCTATTTTAACGCAAGACTATGCTTCGGTGATTATAATGAAGAACAGTTGAAAAATACCGTGCAGAATGTCCTTCAGGATCTTGACCTTTATGATATCAAGGACCTGCAGGTTGGCGATGTTATGAATAAGAAAGTCAGTGGAGGTCAGCGAAAAAGGTTAAATATCGGCCTCGAGCTTATGCGGGAACCGGTTGTTTTGTTCATTGATGAGCCAACCTCCGGATTATCATCCTTTGATTCTGAAAAAGTCATGAGCCTTCTGAGGAATCAGTCGCTCAGCGGAAAACTTGTATTTGCCATTATTCATCAGCCGTCCTCTGACATCATTAAGATGTTCGATAAACTCTGGATACTCGATAAGGGTGGTTACATGATTTACGATGGAGATCCCGTGGAGGCGCTGGTATACTTCAAGACAGAAACTTCGCAGGCAAACGCTGCGGAAAGTGAATGCCCGAATTGTGGAAACGTTGAAACAGATAATATACTGCATATTGTTGAAGTTAAAGTAATTGATAATTCAGGACTCCCGGGTAAAGAGAGACAGATAAGCCCGAAGGAATGGTATGAAAAGTACAAAAAAAAGATGATGCCGGTGCTGGGCAAAAAACCCTCCAAATCGATTATTCCACCAAGTAATTTCAGGGTTCCTAAAAAGGCCGACCAGGTCAGAACATTCATCAGACGCAATATTACAAGGAAAATTGCTGACCGGCAGTATATGACCATTAACCTTGTAGAAGCACCCTTACTTGCTTTTATTCTGGGATATATATCCAAGTTCAGCGAAAACGGAGTATATAGCTTTGCCACTAACAAGAACTATCCTATTTTTCTTTTTATGGCAGTTATTGTTTCCCTGTTTATAGGCCTGACAGTAAGTGCCGAAGAGATATTTCGTGACAGGAAAATCCTTGAGCGCGAAAAGTTTTTGGACCTGAGCAGGTTAAGTTATCTTATTTCAAAAATCAATTTTCTTTTTGCTCTATCAGCCATACAGACAATTTCCTTTATAATTGTTGCCAATTTAATTCTGGATGTAAAAGGAATGCTGTTCCAGCAATGGATTATACTCTTTTCCACAGCCTGTTTTGGAAACATGCTGGGATTAAATATTTCGGCGGGTATGCGGACAGCTGTGAGCATTTATATACTCATACCGCTTATTCTCGTACCCATGCTTTTACTTGGCGGAGCGATGATAAAATTTGATGACCTGCATAAGGCAATTAGTAAAAAGATTTATGTTCCGCTTGTAGGAGATGTAATGGTTACCAGGTGGGCGTATGAGGCACTATGCGTCGAGGAGTTTAAGGGCAACCGGTTTGAAAAGCCATTTTTTAAGTATGATATGGCAATAAGTGAGAATGACTGGTATGCATCATTTCTTGTTCCTACGTTAAAAGTTAAAGTTGACAACTGTATAGCTGCAGGTAAAAATCCTGATTTTAAGAAAGATACTGAAGCGACGCTCAAAAAGCTGAATTTCCATTTAAGGGATCTCTCTGCCATTTCCAATTTAGTTCCGGGAAAGTGGATAAAAAACCTGAATTATAAAGATTATGATGAGACGGTGGCGAGGGAGGCCCGGGAATTCCTCGACACATTAAAGATTTCATTTAGGAACAGGAGCAGGTTGATCGGTTATGAACGTGATTCATTGTACAAATTGATTTCAAACAAGGTGGGAGAATCTCAATTCCTTCAGGTCAGGGCTGACAACTATAATGAAAATCTGGCAAACGTTGTGCTTAACAGACTTGCTACAAATAAGATATACGATGCTGATGACCGGCTGATTCAAAAAGCAGATCCTGTCTTTATGGCTCCCGGATCAAAATATGGCAGAGCACATTTTTTCGCCCCTTATAAACAGATTGGAAACATTAAAATAGTTACCCTTATCTTCAATGCATTCGTAATCTGGACTATGATAACGGTACTATTTATCACTTTATATTATAATGTTCTTAAACGTTTTATAAGGTTTCTTGAGTCGCTCAAATTGCCGATACTGAGAAAGTTCGGAAGAGATTTGTTACAAGTGTAAAAAATCTCCAGATGACAAAAGTTTACGCAAAAAAAAATCTTGGCCAGCACTTTCTTAAGGATAAGGCAATAGCACAAAGGATCGCCGGAACTCTGACAGGGATAGGATACGACTCTGTCCTGGAAATAGGACCCGGAATGGGAATGCTGACAGGTTACCTGCTTGAACGGGGATTCAACGATTTTCATGTTATAGAAATTGATAATGAATCTGTTCATCATAACCGGGGATTTTCTATCTATGGATCTGGATCAATACTTCAACGGTAAACTGGCGATAATCGGTAATTTTCCGTATAACATCTCAACGCAGATATTCTTTAAGGTGCTGACACACAAGGAACAGGTAGTGGAAATTTCAGGAATGCTTCAAAAGGAAGTAGCTGAAAGAATTTGTGCCGGACCAGGTTCTAAGACGTATGGTATTCTCAGTGTTTTGCTTCAGGCTTACTATAAAACCGAATATCTTTTTACAGTCTCTGAGCATGTTTTCTCACCTCCGCCGAAAGTAAAATCAGGAGTTATCCGTTTAACCAGAAACAACATTGATCATCTGGATTGCGATGAAAAGCTATTTATGAGAGTAGTCAAAGCCTGCTTTAATCAGCGCAGGAAAACATTGAGAAATTCTGTAAGAGCTGCGTTCGTGCTTAAAAGAGATGACTGGCATGAATTTTCCTTACGCCCCGAACAATTATCAGTGGATCAGTTTGTTCAACTGACAAAGTGGATATCTGAAAATATGATAACGTCAGAATGAAAAGCCTATAGCCTCTACAGGATTCATCTTGGCGGCAGTATTTGCAGGAGCATAGCCGGCAACAACACCTATAATACCTGAAATAAATACTGCAAGGAACATATTTGAAAGGGTCAGATACATATTCAGGTCGTAGAGATAATTTATAATCACGGTTCCGATGAAGATCATCAGTACTCCCAGTAGTCCCCCGAATATGGAAAGAAGCATTGACTCAACAAGGAACTGTTGAAGGATAAAAAACTTTTTTGCTCCGAGTGCTTTTTGAATACCTATTATATTTGTCCGTTCCCTCACCGAAACAAACATTATATTTGCAATTCCGAATCCACCGACAAGAATTGCAAATCCTCCTATTACCCAGCCTCCAATATTTATACCAGCAAATACTCCGTTGAAGCTCTGCGATATAAGACTTGCCCTGTTCATTGAGAAATTTTCCGTTTCATTTGGACTGAGTCTTCTTGCAGCCCTTAATATCATTGTTGCTTCATCGCTTAGTTCCTGAATAGGTACTCCTTCTTTGGCTTTAATCATAAGCGTGGCATTGAGGAAATTATTTTTCCTCATCCATTCCATTATCTCCGATTCCACCTTTGCCTTCTTTCTTAAAAACACCGATAACGCTGGACCTTTTACCTGCAATTGTTATCAGTTTTCCGAGAGGATCTGCTTTATCAAATAATCTTTCCGCGAGAACGGCACCGACAACAGCCACATTTTTACCGGAAGCAACTTCTTCGGGAGAAAAGTAACGTCCATTTGCAATCTCGAACGACCTGATATTATCAAAATCTGCAGTTACTGCCCATACATTTACATCGCTTGCCAGGTTTTTTTTGAATTTGATCTGTTCGGGTTGCGTAACTGTAAAACTTGCAGCTGCTGTTTTTGTTGATTTGTTCAGAACGGCCTGATAATCAGAAGAGGAGACTGCAGGATATTTTATAATGTCCCACCAGTTCAGGTTGGTATTTAATCCCCAGGGCCATTTACTTGCATAGATCACATTATCTCCAAGAGATGATATTGAATCATGAATTGATTTTTGCATCCAGTCAAGAACGGTAAACACCGATATAATTGAAAAAATACCTATCGTTATCCCGAACAGAGACAGGAATGTCCTTAACTTATTGACAATAACTGAGTTAAAGGCAAATATAAAACCCTCTTTTAAAAGTCTGAAGAACATAATGCTTTTTTATGTTGAATAAAACAGGGATCAAAGATACGAAATTCATTAAACTCTAAGAATCATATATTATAATGTATGACGTTATTAAAAAAATATCTATTTTTAGACGCCAGAATAGAGAGTTCCATCTACGGTCGTAAGTATCATATTATGAGTGACAAACGAATAAAAAGTGCACTGATTTCAGTTTTTTATAAGGAAGGCCTGGAAGATATAGTCAGAATTCTTAATGAATTGGACGTCAGGATCTATTCCACCGGGGGGACTTTTAATTTTATTAAAGAACTAAATATACGTGCGGAAAAAGTTGAGGATCTGACAACATATCCTTCCATTCTGGGCGGCAGAGTTAAAACTCTTCATCCTTCAGTATTTGGCGGAATACTTGCCAGAAGGGAAAACAAGGAAGATCTCAATCAACTGGGACAATATAAAATTCCGGAAATAGACCTGGTTATTGTTGATCTCTATCCCTTTGAAAAAACTGTCAGATCAGTAACTGATGAAGAGGAAATTATTGAAAAAATAGATATCGGAGGAATCTCTCTGATCAGGGCTGCTGCAAAAAACTATAATGATGTTCTTGTTGTTTCGGACCGGGAGCAATATGCTGATGTGCTTGCAATATTAAAAGAGAAAAAGGGATACACATCGATATCCGATAGAAGACTGTTTGCTGCAAAAGCATTTCAGACAACGTCAAATTATGATACTGCCATCTTTAACTATTTTAACCGGGAAGCTTCTATTCCGGTTTTCAGGGAAAGTATTAATATTTCTTACCCATTAAGATACGGTGAAAACCCTCATCAGAAAGGAATATTTTATGGTGATACCGACCTGATTTTTGAAAAACTGCACGGCAAGGAAATATCATATAATAATCTTCTTGACCTCGATTCAGCCATAAATCTTATCGATGAGTTCAGTCAACCAACGTACGTTATTATTAAGCATAACAATGCATGTGGCGTTGCCACCCGTGATAATTCTGCAAAAGCGTGGAAAGATGCCCTCGCATGCGACCCGGTATCTGCTTATGGCGGTGTTATTGTTACAAATAGCCCTGTAGATTCAGAAACGGCTGCGGAAATTGACAAAATATTTTTTGAAATAATTATAGCTCCGGAGTTTTCAGACACAGCTCTAGGGATTCTTAAGCAAAAGAAGAACAGAATAATTCTGGTCAGAAAAAAATCTGACAAAAATAATCATAGTTTCAGGTCACTTCTTAACGGTGTCCTCTGGCAACAGAAAGATAGCAGTACAGAAGCTGCCGGACAGATGAAACCTGTAACCACAAGAATGCCGCAGCCAGCTGAATATGAAGACCTGGTTTTTGCCAATATTATTGTAAAACACAGTAAATCCAACGCAATTGTTATTGCAAAAAACAGGCAGCTTTGTGCAAGTGGCATCGGTCAGACATCCAGGGTAGATGCATTAAAGCAGGCAATAGAAAAGGCAAAAACGTTTGGTTTCGATCTGAATGGATCGGTACTGGCATCAGATGCTTATTTCCCGTTTGCAGACAGTGTTGAAATTGCTCATAAGGCAGGTATTTCCGCAATAGTTCAGCCGGGAGGATCTGTGAGGGATCAGGATTCTATTGACTATTGTTCTTCAAATGGAGTTGCGATGGTTTTTACAGGGATTAGACACTTTAAACATTAAATATTAAATTAATCAGTTCATATAATGGGACTATTTTCATTTTTAACACAGGAGATTGCAATTGATCTCGGTACAGCGAATACAATCATTATTCATAATGATAAGGTTGTTGTAGATGAACCATCTATTGTAGCTATAGATAAGAATTCAGGTAAGCTGATTGCAATAGGGGAGAAAGCGAGGCAGATGCATGGAAAAACTCATGAAAACATTAAAACTATCAGGCCTTTGCGAGATGGAGTAATAGCCGATTTTAATGCGGCTGAGCTTATGATAAGGGGGATGATTAAAATGATAAACAAAGGCCCGCACCTTTTTTCCCCCTCACTCAAAATGGTTGTTTGTATCCCTTCCGGAAGTACAGAAGTGGAAATACGAGCTGTGAGGGATTCATCAGAACATGCAGGCGGACGTGATGTCTACATGATCTATGAGCCGATGGCTGCAGCAATAGGAATTGGTCTCGATGTTGAGGCTCCTGAAGGTTGCATGGTCGTTGATATCGGAGGTGGAACAACTGAGATAGCAGTGATCGCACTTGGAGGTATAGTTTGCAATAAATCAATAAGAATTGCGGGTGATGGATTTACTGCCGATATTCAGGCGTATATGCGTCATCAGCATAATATTAAAATCGGTGAGAGAACTGCAGAGGATATTAAGATCGGAGTTGGAGCAGCTCTCCCGGATATTGAAAATCCACCTGCCGATTTCGTGGTAAGAGGCCCGAATATTATGACTGCCCTGCCGATCGAAATACCGGTTTCATACCAGGAGATAGCATATTGCCTCGATAAATCATTGTCGAAAGTTGAGGCTGCTCTCTTGAATGTACTTGAACAGACACCCCCTGAATTATACGCAGATATTGTTAACAAGGGTATTTATCTTGCCGGTGGGGGCGCATTACTCAGGGGTCTCGACAAAAGGCTTACTGATAAAATCAATATACCATTTAATGTTGTCGAAGATCCGCTGCATGCAGTAGCCAGAGGAACGGGTGTGGCTTTAAAAAATGTTGATAAATTTCCTTTCCTGATGAGATAATCCAACGATGTGAATGAGGAATCTGCTGAATTTTCTGGCCAGATACAATAACCTGATTATCTTTCTCATCCTTGAAGGAATAGCTTTTTATATGCTAACGAACGGGAATACTTATCATAATTCACGTCTTGTTAATGGGGTCAGGGGTATGACCCGCGGCATTGATAAAAAGATTTATAACACTAAATCTTATTTAAGCCTTCGTGATATAAACGAAAAACTGGCTGCAGAAAACATTGCACTGAAAAACAGCCTGGGGCAACTTGCCAAAAAAGATAATTCGGGTTTTTCACCCGTTAATGATTCGTTAAATCAGCAGCAGTATTTGCACACATCGGCAGAGGTGATTGAAAATTCAATTAACCGGCAGAAAAATTTCTTTACAATCAATAAAGGAGCAAATCAGGGAATTAAAGTTGACATGGCAGTTATCACTCCAAGTGGAGTAGCCGGAGTGGTAGTAGGATGTTCAAAAAACTTTTCTGTTGTTATGTCAGTGCTGAACCTCGATTTTAAATTAAGTGCGAGGATTAAATCAAATGGATATTTCGGATCGCTCAACTGGGATGGGAGAGACTACAAATATGCGATTCTCAGCGAAATACCTCAGCATGTTATTGTGAATGTAGGAGATACAATTGAAACCACCGGCTACTCTGCAATCTTTCCCGAAGGAGTTGCAGTTGGAACTGTAAGCGATTATGAGAAATATGGAGGCGACTTTTATAAGATCTCAATCCTTCTCGTGACTGATTTTAAAAAACTGCACTTTGTAGATGTCATAGGCAATATGAAGAAAACAGAGCAACATGAACTTGAAAAGTTGTACAAATGATCAATTCAGTCTTAAGATATAGTCTGATTTTTATTCTTCTGATCCTTTTTCAGGTTCTGCTTTTTAACAATATCCAGTTCAGCGGATACGTTAATCCGTATGTCTATATAATGTTTATTCTTCTCTTACCCATTGAAATACCATCATGGCTGCTACTTTTGTTATCTTTTATAACAGGTCTGATAATCGATTTTTTTTCGGGATCACCCGGGATGCATACATCAGCTACTGTTCTTGCAGGGTTTGTCCGTCCTTATGTTCTGAGACTTGTTTCTCCGCGGGATGGTTATGACTCAGGTGCGGATCCTTCAATGCTTATATACGGTTTCAGATGGTTTTTAACATACACTCTGCTTATAGTGATAATCCACCATATCACTCTATTTTATCTTGAAGTATTCAGGCTCGCTGATTTCTTTAGAACACTCCTGAGAATAATTTTAAGCACGTTGTTTTCCACTACATTTATCCTTCTGATAGAATATTACAGGAGAGGGAAATAATTGATCCGAAAAGATGAAAGATGCATTCATTAACAGAAAATATGTTATAACGGCCCTTATTATACTTGCATCAACAGGTTTACTCATAAGGTTATTCGTTATACAGGTAGTAAAGAGTTCTTACAGGATGTCTGCCGATAATAATGTACTTAGGTATGTTACTCAATATCCGGCAAGAGGCCTTATTTATGACAGGAACGGAAAACTAATAGTATATAATCAGGCTGCTTACGATATAATGGTTGTTCCTGCACAGACCACGAAAATTGACACTATATCATTTTGTGACCTTCTGGGAATCTCATCTGACCTGTTCAAAAAACAGTTAATGCTTGCTATGAACTATTCGAGACGAGCTCCATCTGTATTCCTGAAACAGATTTCAAATGAGACATATGCAAGGTTTCAGGAAAAGATGTTTTTGTATCCGGGTTTTTATGTACAACCCCGTACTCTCCGTAAATATTCAAAGCCTGTAGCATCACATGTTCTTGGATATGTCAGCGAGGTTGATGAAGGAGTTATTAAGAAAAATCCCTACTATAAACCAGGTGATTATATAGGGAAAAGCGGTATTGAGGAAGCGTATGAAAAAGTATTAAGAGGCAGACGGGGAGTCAAAATATTCCTTGTGGATGTTTTCAGCCGGATTAAAGGCTCATACTCCGGAGGGAGAATGGATACTCTCGCTGTCCAGGGCTCAGATATTGTTTCAGGATTGGATCTGACTCTCCAGGAATACGGAGAACTTCTTATGAAAAATAAAAGAGGAAGCATTGTTGCTATTGAGCCACAGACAGGAGAAGTACTTACACTTGTTTCATCACCTAATTATGATCCGGCTTTGCTTGTGGGCAGAGTAAGATCAGACAACTATTCAATTCTCTCAGCCGACACACTGAAGCCCTTATTCAACAGGGCTCTTATGGCTTCTTATCCCCCCGGATCCACTTTTAAGCCAATAAACGGACTGATAGGCTTACAGGAAGGGGTAATTAATCCTTCAACACTTTTTGCCTGTCATAACGGATACCTTTTTATAGCTTGTCATTCGCATCCTTCACCACTCAGCCTGATTCCGGCAATAAGCACATCATGTAACGCATACTTTGCCCAGACATATAGACGGGTACTTGAAAACCCTGCTTACAACACTATTGCCGATGCTTATCAAAAATGGAAAGATTATCTTAATGAGTTCGGATTTGGCAACAAACTCGGAACTGATTTTGTAAATGAACTAACCGGATTTATTCCTGCAACCGAATATTTTGATAAATTTTACGGTAAAAACAGGTGGAAAGCCACTACAGTAATTTCTATGGGGATAGGACAAGGGGAGGTTGGTACAACCCCCCTCCAGATGGCTAATATGACTGCCGCAATTGCCAACCGTGGTTATTACTATACACCTCATGTTATAAAATCAGTAGGAACGGATCATAACATCGACAATCGTTTCACAACAAAGCATCAGATAAGCATCGATCCAGCTAACTTTGAAAGTATAATACTTGGGATGGAAGCTGCAGTTAACAGTGGAGGAACATCAACTGTTGCTGCCATGAAAGACATTATTGTTTGCGGCAAAACGGGGACTGCACAGAACCCTCACGGCAAAAACCATTCAGTTTTTATTGCCTTTGCACCAAAAGACAATCCGAAAATTGCGATCGCAGTTTATGTGGAGAATGCCGGATTTGGCGCTACCTTTGCAGCACCGATTGCAAGTCTGATGATAGAAAAATATCTCAAAGGCGAGATCACTAACAAGGCACGGGAACAAAGTATGCTTAATCTCGATCTGATGCATTAATGAAGGGCAGCACAAACATATGGAAGGGAATCGACAAAACGGCAATAATCCTGTTTTTGCTGCTGATATTCATAGGCTGGATCAATATTTATGCGGCTGTTTATAATGAGGAACATTCAGGACTATTAGATTTTTCGCAACGGTACGGTAAGCAGTTTCTATGGATCATCGCATCGATAGTCCTTGCAGTTTTTATAGTAATCATTGATAACCGGTTTTATTTCTTTTTCTCCTGGTTCATTTATGCAGCATGCATGTTACTTCTGATCATGGTCCTGATCTTAGGTAAGGAAATTAATGGTGCCAGGTCATGGTTTGAATTCGGAGGATTTAGCCTCCAGCCTTCTGAACTGGCTAAGTTCGGAACTGCACTGGCACTGGCCAATTATCTCAACAACAGAAAACAGGATCTTACGCGGCTAGGCGGAATAATCCCTCCGGCAGCCATAATCTTTTTTCCGGCACTTCTTACTGCCATACAGCCTGATATGGGATCTTCTGTTGTATACTTTTCATTATTCCTGGTTTTGTTCAGGGAAGGTATGAGCCCATATATATTCGTTTCAGGCTTGCTTGCAATAGTGCTGTTTTTGCTGACTCTTCTTACCAATAACCTCTATCTGACTTTTGTCTTAATCGGCCTCGCTGTAATTCTTGTATATTTTGTAACACGAAAATGGAAACTGGTAATTGTAGGAACAGCTGTTTACATGCTTATAGCCGGGAGCATGTATCTGCTTGATCATTACGTGTTAAAGACTATTGGAAATGAACTTGTGGTATTTATCTCCCTGATTCTGGCAGGAGCAGTATATGCATTATATATTTATAATAAAAGAATAAT
>Ga0302206_1000975_pt1 | contig 10780 bp, 13 predicted proteins | sample II_Fen_E2_1_FD_194581 | JGI IMG/M metagenome (GOLD analysis project Ga0302206, IMG submission 194581) | Peat permafrost microbial communities from Stordalen Mire near Abisko, Sweden - II_Fen_E2_1 | ecosystem: Environmental > Terrestrial > Soil > Wetlands > Permafrost | place: Sweden: Abisko...
ATATAGAAATAACATCAAGTAATAATACATCATTAACGGTACCACCTAAAATACCCCCTTGAATTGCTGCACCTACCGCAACTGCTTCATCTGGATTAATATTTTTCGATGGTTCCTTACCAAATAGTTGTTTTACTATTTCTTGTACAACTGGTATTCTTGTTGAACCACCTACTAATAAAATTTCATCAATTTCTGATGTGCTGAAACCAGATTCTTTAATAGCAGATAAACAAGGTGTTTTTAACATAGTTAACAATTCATCTACAAGTTGTTCAAATTTAGCTCTTGTTAATGTTTTAATAAAATGAACAGGTTGATCATCTACAACTGTAATATATGGTAAATTTATTTCTGTATGTGTAGAAGAAGATAATTCAATCTTAGCTTTTTCTGCTGCTTCTTTAACACGTTGAAATGCCATTTTATCTTTTCTTAAATCAACACCACTATATTCTTTTTTAAATTCATCAACAATGAAGTCAATTATTTTATCATCAAAGTTATCACCACCCAATGATACATCACCTGCTGTTGATTTTACTTCAAAAACACCATCACCCAATTCCAAGATACTTATATCAAATGTACCACCACCAAGGTCAAATACTGCTATTTTTTTATCTTCTGATAGTTTATCCATACCATATGCTAATGCTGCTGCTGTTGGTTCGTTTATAATACGTTTAACATCAAGACCCGCAATTCTACCCGCTTCTTTCGTTGCAGTTCTTTCTTGGTCATTAAAATACGCTGGTACTGTTATTACAGCTTCTGTTATAGTTTTACCTAAATATTCTTCTGCTGTTTGTTTCATTTTTTGTAATATAATTGCTGAAATTTCTTGGGGTGTGTATATTTTGTCATCAATTTTGATAACAGCACTACCACCATTTCCTTCAACTACATCAAATGGAAACTTCATATGTTTCACATCTTTGTACTGTTTACCCATAAGTCTTTTCGCACTATAAATAGTGTGTGGGTTTGTTATTAATTGTCTTTTAGCTGGATCACCAACTTTCTTTTCACCGTTTTCCATTATTCCTACAATGGATGGTGTTGTTCTTTTACCTTCACTGTTTGCGATAACAATTGCTTGTCCACCTTCAATTACTGATACACATGAATTCGTTGTACCTAAGTCAATTCCGATTATTGCCATAATTTTTCTTTTTATTTATTATTTTTTATTAGTTGTTTTAAATTTATAATAACCAACACCGTTGTAGATGTTGGTTATAAGATTACTGAATATTAATTATTTTGTTTTTAGGTTGTTCTTCGATAAGACTTAATTTACCTAATGAAACGTATAATATACCATTTTCCATTTTAGCATTAATATTGTCTAAATCTATATTATCACCTAAGTAAAAATTTCTTTCAAAAGAAGATTTAGAAAAACTTTGTTTAATATAATTTTCTTCTTTAATTTCATTTTTACTTTCTACTACACTTGAAATTATTAATGAATCATCTTTAATTTCAATGTTGATGTCTTCTTTTGTAAATCCAGGTAATGCAAGTTCTAAATTATAAGACTTGTCAGTTTCACTAACATTTACATTATTACTAACTGATTTATTAATGGTTTTATTACCAAAAAAATCATTTAAAAAACTTTCCAATGTTGGAAGTTCATTTCTTTTACTTTCTACTAACATAATTATTACTATTATTTTTTTTTAATTATTTGTTGAACCATAATAATCAATTATTATACCAATAGTATTATATGCAAAAAATGTCAGTTATTATATTTAAGATATGTCAAAATGTCAGACAATCGGATGTACGATAACTTCTGATGGGATTTCGTGTAACCGTTTGTCAGCAGTTATATAAGTTTGTGCTTCACCTATTGTTTTATATTTAATAAGGGTGTGAAGATTATTCATTTCTCTTACGTAAAATCCACGATAAAGTGGTTGTCCAGCTTGGTCAAACTTTTCATCATCTTGATCAAAAAATTGTGGTATAAAATCACTTGTACCATCACTACTAAATTTGTTTTCTAAAATTCTGTATAACATAATTATTTTTATTTTTTTTTTAATTGTTTCTATAAATTTTTAATATTCTTTCGAATTGTTTTTTTAATTTTTCATCATTTTCAATATCATTATTTATTACATCAATAATATTGAAGTTATTATTAATATCAAAAATTTCATCATTTTCAATATCTTTATCTTTTTCCTTATCAGTATATATAATACTTATAGGTTTAATTTTAAATATATTCATATCTATTAGAGATTTATTAACTTCTAATAGTTCATTGTTTATTATCAAATGGATAAAATTATTATTCACTTCAATATTATCAAAGTCCGATAAACTGTTTATGTTAATTATTCTATGTTTCGGTGAATAGTTATTTTTTAAAATTGTATATTTACCATCCATCCTATTAACGAATATACCTGATAATGAATCATCTTTTTCAAATTGGATTGCATTTGGTATTAATAAATCTTTTTCATCAATTTTAATCATATAATTAGATACATCAATTGTGAAATTATTATAATTAATAAAATTTTTATCTAATATAACTTCAACATTATGTATATTTTTAAATAAATTTAATGTTGAATAACTTTCACCGTCAAATAATCTAATATCTTTTTCCGATGTTATAAGTACAATATCTATTACTTTAGAAAGTTTTGATAATGAATTATAAGCATCTGTTATTGCAACAATAGATGGGTTTGTATTTGAAAACAACCCACCTACTATTATAAATTTATCATCTTTACCACCTTTTGATGATATTAAATTAAATAAATAATCATTAAAATAATCTAATATAATCTTTCGTGTATTTTTGTTAGTGGTATATCTATAACCAAATTTAATATCTTTAATTATCCAATTAGTCATATTATTTATCTTCTTCCCATTTAGATTTATATTCTGTTATTTTAAGTAACAAATTTTCATAATAAATACTACCCTTTTTTTTCAGAATAGCTAACCATTCTTTTCTTGTTATATCATTATTAAATGTTAATTCAGTTGATATATTTTTCATTTGTAATTGTCCTTTTCCTAAATTTTGTATAGATAGATAAGACCAATCTAATGATTCTATATTTTGAACTGAAATCTTTTTAATTTTAATTATTTCCCTTGAATCGTCATCATCACCAACAGTCGTAATATAATAGTCAACGAAGATGTAAGTTATGTAATTATTACTATCAGTTAAAAAATCTTTTGCTCTTTTAATTGACATCAAAGATGGTAATGATATTACTTTTTTTATATCATGCATATTAATGTCTATTTTGTATAATTTATCATTATCAACTATTTCAATATCTTGGAAAGAACGAATATTACTTTTACCTATTATTTGTAAGTTATCTACACCATTAAGTTCTAATAGTGATTCTGTTATAACGGTTTTTAAATCAGAAATAACAGTTCTTTCGTTTCCTACATAAGTATTATCAATTAATAATTCCAACTTTGTTTTTACTATTTCAATTACATCCATATTTTTAAAAAAAAATTAGTTTATTATATGTATTAATATTTTTATTAAAAGTTTGTTTTTAGTAGGAAATAAATTAATATATAATTAAAACTAAATAAGATATATGTCAAGTGATAAAATAAATTCATTAAGATCAAATATAAGTGCATTAGAAGGTGAAATGAGGGGGTTAAATGACCAATTAGATTTAAATCCCGAGGATTTACTACCTAATATTGATATATTAGATAGTATTCAAGATATTCAAATATTTGATTATGAAAAAGAAATTGAAATGATAAAAGAAGATAGTGTAGAAACATTAGATTGTTTATCTAAATTATATTTAAGTGCAGATGATATAGAAAATAAAAACTTAAATAATATGATTAAAAATGATGCTAATGCATTATCTGACTTCCAATTTACTATATCATGTACTAAAAGAGCTTTAATCAGTATTATGAAATCTATTGATTCTGGTATAACAGACCCCGAATTATTTAAATCATTAAGTATGATACAAAAAGAATTAAGGGATACTATTAAAGGTTCTTATGATTTACAAAAGAAAATGAAATCTTTCTATAAAGAAATACGTGATGAATTAACTGAATTGATTACAATATCTGTTCAAGAAATTGATGAAGCTGATGTCGTGGAAGAAGTTGATGATGATAATACATTACATATAATAGATTACAATAAACTAACCGAAGATTTAGAAAATTATAGAAATGAAAGAAAAAATGATTAAGTTATAATTCATTAGTATCTTTTAATTTATTATAATAGTTTGTTATTCTTTCTAAATGATTTATATCATCTTTATTCAATTGTCTTAATATGGTTATTATACTATTATTAACATCAATATTAGTATTTGTCATTATATATTCGAAATGTGTTTCACTTGTATCTGATTCAATATTTAATGCTATCTCAAAACTTTTACTTCTGCTTGGTGATTCTAAATAAGTTTTTTTAATATCTATTAAATAATCATTGAATATTTTTAAATTTTTAGTTTTTTCTTTAATCATAAATGATACATCAATATCATTGTTTAAAAATTCTATACATGTTTGTATTAATGCAGCATGATTAAATTCTTCGTTTGCTAAATGCCACCAAAAGCTACTATCTTCTTTATTAGTATCACGGAATGCAAAATATAAATATCCAGCATTTAATTCTATGTTTTTAAGCATTTCAAAATATTTTGTTATCATTGTTACCATATTTTTCTGTATTCTGTTTTACCAACCTTATATAGTGATATATTAATATCATAGTCTTTTAAGTATTCCCTCATTTTTTTTAATAACTTAATATTATCATCAAAGTAATGTATTTCATTAAACTTAACGTTATTATATAAATCTATTAATATATCACATTTAAATTTAACCTTATTAGAATATTTTTCATTTAACATAAATAATCCGTAATTAGGGGTTGTTATACCTAATTTTTGTAATCTTTTAAGTATTTTAGTTTTTGATTTTTCTGTTCTTGCTGATATAATACATTTATTTTCAACACTTTCATAAAGGTCAACCATAACATCATTTATACTTATTGGTAAACTTTCATCTGTTAGCAAATATTCATCTGGTTGTGTTAAATAAACTCTATCTTTTTTTCTAACCCAATCAGAACTAAAAATATCAAATTCTTTTTTTGGATCATTAAAAAATATTCTACCATCTTCATATTTTAAACGTGAAATATCAATACCGACTTCTTTTATCTTTTTTTTGAAAATTTCTGATGGTGTTAGATATTCCAAAAGCAAATTCTTTACTTCATCTTCATATTTATTATTAAATACCAATGTATCATCCATATCAAACGCATACAGTATATTATTTTTATTTGATTCATACACTAACCTATTAACATTAGGTTTACTATATTTATTTAAAAAATTATCTGAATTTAATAAATTAGGTATTTTATATAGTTCATCTATCGTTAATATCATGTCTGTATTTATTTGACCTGGTTGGTCGTTTTGGTATTCTTCAAGTTCTTCAAGTGAAGTATTTGTATTAAGTCTATAAATATGATAATTAATATTACTTTCATATTTATCAATTTTTAATTTATATGTAGGAATAAAAATATAATTTGGATATTCTATTATCGCATCAAATACATTTCTGCTACCATGTTTGTCAAATGTATTATCTATGTAATCATATATGGATAATACATCATCATCCGAATTTACTTTCACCAATATGTATTCATAATTATACTTTAACCCCTCTAATATTATTTTTTCATTGGATTCGTATACTAACCTATCAGCACTTGGTTTATTAAGTCTTTTTACTATTTCTTGCGTTTTTCCATCATTCACTAAATTTTTTAATTTATATAGTTCATCTACTATTATCATATCAGAAATATTTATATCTCTTGAATTATGTCTTACATATTTATTAATATCATCCATTGTTACATGTTCATCAAGTTTGTATATATTATATGTTTCATGTGAAGAATATAATGCATCCGTTGGTAGAAATAGATAATTTGGAAATTGTAATACAACATTTGTTAAATCTCTTACACCCTTTTTACCATATGTTCTATCTACATAATCAAATACCATATCAATATCATCATATGAATTTACTTTTATCAGTACATATTCATACATATACCTGCTTCCTTCTGTTATTAATTTGAATTTTTTAAAATTTAACATTTATAAAATTATTTTTATTAATAGTATATATATTTATTTCACAAATAAAAAAAGGTTATCTTAGTAGATAACCTTTTAATTATTTTATAATTAATTATTTTTTCAGTAAAACATTTAAATCTTTTTTTATTTGTGTTATTAATTCAGTACTTGGGTTCAATATTATTGAAAAATTATCATTACCTTTTATTTTAGAATCTGATATAAGATTAGATAACCCTTCATTATTTTTATAATAATTGAAAAGTTGTGTCATAAATGGTGTTATAATAATTTCACTATCTTTATATCTAACAATATGAAATTCGTTTTTTTCTGCGATATATCTTGTATAATATATTACTTCATCTCTTCCTTTCATTACCGTATTAATTTCATTCATTGAAAATTCTTCTGAAAAATGCACTACTTTATTATTACCCATCCGTTTTATTTATTTTATATTATTATATATTATATATCAATTATCCAAAATAAGTTTTAAAAATATTTTGTTATATCAAAAAAAAGTATTATCTTTGTATACAATTTAAAACTATAATATATGAAAGTAGCTGTAAAGGAAAAAGTAAATGAACTTGAATTTGAAGGTATTAAGTATAATATCGTTGATGAATTTGAAGCAACTGATGTAGAAGCTAACAGTGATTACATTGTATATAAGACAGATAAGGAAGAAATATTCGATTTATATGCATGGTATCCAGTGTGGATTAAAAATAAATTCAGATGGTTTAAACAGATTAAAGTTAAAAAAGTATTCTATCTTAGTAAACATTTAGAATTTGATGATGGATGGTCGTATCAACATTATTGGGGTAAACTAAAAGGTGAATGGAGATGGGTTGAAATAATTGATTGATTTTTTAAAAAAAACAAAAAAAGGTATCTTTAATAAGATACCTTTTTTATTATTATAAAATAATTAGATTTGTGCTGGTGCTCCTTGTGAAGGTGCTTGTGTTTGTTGTACTTCAACAGCTACATTTTCAGCAGGTGATTGTACTGGTGCTCCTTGTGCTTGACCTTGTACGGGTGCTTGTGCTTGACCTTCTGGTGCTTGAACTTGCGATTGAACTTGTGTTTCCAATGGCATATCTTCTTGTGATTGAACAGTTGGTTGTTTTTCAATTGCTGAAACGATTGAAGATGGTAAATTTTCAACAGTCATGAAAGCAGTTGTTACATATTTTGTAATTTCTTCTGCTAATTCTTGTTCTGACCATTTTTTTCTTGGATCTTCACCTACTTCTGCTTGCACTTTCTTAACATATGCATTTATTAATGATGTTGGTATTTCTACTCTTGTTCTTACTTTCCACGTATTATCATCGAAAAGTTGGGCACCTTCGTTAACAACAGCTTCGTTTTCAGTTATATCCACGGTTCTTTTGCTTTTAAATTCATTATAATCTGTAATATTGTTCATAATTTAATATTTTTATTTTTTGTTTTTATATTGTATATATTTATATTTAAAATCCATTTTTTATTTATTTAATAAATCTTTCAATTTATCTTATATCTTACCAATTAAATATGTTCCAAACAACTGTTGGTCCAACTGTTATTCCAAAATTGTTCCCAATTACATTATAACCAGGTGTTACACCAAATCCAACTGAAAATCCAGTGAACCAATGTTGTTTTTTCATTAGTTGTTTTAAATATTTATTTGTATTTGGATCAACTGAATAACCTTCTAACGATTTAGCTGTAAAACCAGGATAACTACTTTGAAGAAATACAACATATTTATTATCTACTACCTTATCACCGAATGTAACATCAATGCTTGATTCTCTATTTGTTAATATAGTACCTAAATTTTTAACATTTATAGTTGGTTTTACACCAGTAGCATTAGATGTTGTGTTTATTTGTACTTTAGTTTCACCTATGTATCTGTCATAATTTTTAGCATCCCAGTTATAATTTAAATCAAATGGTAATCTCCAAGTACTATCATTAAGTTGTGTAGGTATACCTGCTATTGCTCTTAATTTTTGTTTTAATATTGAAGTATCTTGTTTTAATCCAATTACTGACATATTTAGCGAAAGTATACTTCCTTCTTGTTGTTTTACTTTATCATAAAGTTCACTATTAGCAGATTTCAATTCCTTTTCTGATAGAATTAAAACTGTTTTTTCTGCAACTGTTTCATTATATTTATTTTTGTAAATTTTTACCGTATCATTCATTGCAAGTAAGTTTTGTTCAGTTTTCACTTTTTCTGCTATTGCATCTTTTTCACTATTACATGTTCTAAATGCGAAAAAAAGAATCACACCAAGTATGACATAAGCAAATGTCTTGCTACTTATAACAGTCCAAACTGGTGTTAAAAATTTCATAATTTTTTCTTTCATAATTTTTTCTTATTTTTTAAAAGTTATATTTTAACTTTTATCTTTTTGGTGGTTTTATAATATCTTTAAAATATTCGTAAAATGAATCATATAGATCTTTAGATATAACTTCTTCTTCGAAAAATATGTTAAATGTTTGTTCTATTTTTAACGTTTTGTTTAATTTTCTTAATTGCTGAATCTTATATGTATATTGTACGTAATACATTAATTTATCATATTTCGGTTTATCAAGTGGTAAAATTATACTATTGTAATTTATATTATATTCGTATATATTATTATTTTTTTCCAAAATAACATCACCAAATAAAAAATTTAATAATTTAAAAAATTTTATATCAGATACATATTTTATTAAATTTTCATTTGTTAAACTGATATTTTCTTTTTTTATTGTTTTACTTAATAAATTATAATATTTTTCATTAACATATTTAATTGTATCAGTGTTCGAATATTTACATAATTTAAATAGGTGTTCATCTTGTGAAATGGATATTATTTCTTCATTATCTATTATATCTTCATATATAATGGTTACACTTTCACTTTTTAATATTAATCTAAAGATTTCAAAAATTTTAACATTTAATTCGTTGTCTATATTGTTAAATCCCATTTTATATTTTTTGATTTTATTTATATATTAAGGTAAATGTGTTTAATAATAAACATTTGCGTTTTTTTTAATATAATAAAGAAAAAACTAAAAAAAACATGAAAATATCAGTAATAATGGCATCATATTTGGGTGATTATCCTAATAGAGCATCTAATCCACAAAAAAAGTTCACACGTGCTGTTAAAAGTTTTTTATCACAAACATATCAAGATAAAGAATTAATAATAGTATCTGATGGATGTGATATAACAGAAAAATTATATAATTCTTATTTTATAAATGATTCTAATATAAAATTTATTAAAATACCGAAACAAGTTATTTACAGTGGTGAATGTAGAAATGCTGCATTTCAATTAACAGATGGTGAAATAATCACATACTTAGATAATGATGATGTAATTGGTAAGCAACATTTAGAAATTATAATGAAACAATTTACAGATGATGTAGATTTAGTTTATTATGATGATTTTTTAGTTAAAAGTTCTGACTTCAAACAATTATATAAAAGAATTAATCAACCTTCTTACGGAAGCATTGGTACATCTTCTATTTCACATAGAAATAATGATTGGTTAAGATGGACTTCGGGTTATGGACACGACTGGGTTTTTATTATGACTGCTATTATAAATGGTATGAAGTTTAAAAAACTAAAAGAAACCCCACAGTATTTAGTAGCACATTGGGGTGGTTCAAATAAAGGTGATTTTTAAAGAAAAACGGATAGCAAAATGTTATCCGTTTTTCTTTTTATATATTTTATATATAATGTATCAATTTTTATTTATGATACTCAAAATTTTAATATATAACTAAAAAATAATATAAATTTATAATGTCAACACCTCTTTATAAAAGAATGAAAAATGGTAGTTCATTTTACACATTTCCTTCATCATCAATGCATCCAAATCCAGCTTTCACAAAATTTGTTTTATTAAATATACCTGATAAAATAGAAGGAAAAAGACTTGACTTTGATATGGATAGTTTAGCTATGGGTATAGTAGACCGTCAATTTGACATATATACTGATAACGTAGGTTCTTCTTCATATTCAGAACAGTTAGTTGAATCATTAAGAAATTATGTTGCAAATCATGACGAAACAATGAGGAATAGTCGTATTTCATCTACAAAAGATTTTTATAACATAAAAGAAAAACAAACACCAACAGAAATGATTTTTTGGAAGTGGTTGAAAAAAATGAATGTGATTGAATTCCAAGTAGCACAAAATAAAATAGATTGGGATAAAAATCTTATAGATTTTAATAATTCAAATGCAGACACATTAACTAATACTGATTATTTTAGAAAATATTTATGGAAAGAAAGAGAAGTTACTGATTATGCAATTGAAACTATAATAGGAGGGGGATTAACTACTTTTAATGGTGTATCTTATAATGATACAGTAGAATTGGTAATTAGTTATAATGCAATTTTTAAAATTGGAGATGAAGTTTTATTTACAAAAAAATTAGATGCAATAGAAACAGGTACAAAGTATCCTATATTCAATGTAGAATATATTCCACAAGGTTTAATAATAGAAACACACGTTT
>Ga0302206_1000977_pt1 | contig 10778 bp, 9 predicted proteins | sample II_Fen_E2_1_FD_194581 | JGI IMG/M metagenome (GOLD analysis project Ga0302206, IMG submission 194581) | Peat permafrost microbial communities from Stordalen Mire near Abisko, Sweden - II_Fen_E2_1 | ecosystem: Environmental > Terrestrial > Soil > Wetlands > Permafrost | place: Sweden: Abisko...
AAGAGAAGTTATAGTCTGGTTAAGTTTTCCCATACACGTCTGCTTACCGGAATACCGTCCTTAATATTTTCGTGCCTGATTTGGAGCACATGTTCTCCCGGATACCTGATAGCTTCAGAAGGATTTTCCGGATTTGATTTATGCAAATCATCAACTATCTGATTTATTGAATTATCAATAGCCGGATAGTTATGAAGATTTTTAATATTTACCGAAATAAAAACCTGTGATACACTGTATTCTGAAGTACAGCTGTTTATCTGATGAGTGGAGAGTCCTCCTGAGAGAATTGTTGCCAGGATATCGAGTAATAAAGACAGGCCGGATCCTTTCCAGTATCCAATTGGCAAAACCCGCCATGATTCAAGAATTTCCCCGGGATTGTCTGTTAAATCACCATGTTTATTGAATCCTCCGATATATGGAAGCTTTTTGCCTTCATTTTTGAGTGATTCCATCTTACCGTATGAATATTGCGACATTGCAAAATCGAGAACAATAGCTTCATCGTGATACGGCACTGCAAAAACAAAAGGGTTATTGCCGATTCTTGGATCAGTAGCCCCCCAGGCAGGCATATTCTGGCAGGTATTTGTCCAGCAAATTAATACAAAACCATTTTTTGCAGCTTGCCAGCCATATGTACCTCCCCGCATCCAGTGATTGGTATTTGCCAGAGTTACCATACCAATCCCGTTTTCTCCGGCTAGTTTCATAGCCCGGGCAGTAGCAAAAGTTGCATTGAGCGGTCCGGGACCAAGATTGCCCTCCCATTGTTCAAGAGAGCCAAAAGCATTTATCAGAGAAGGGACAGCATCAGGTTTGACAAACCCGCCCATAACGTTTTTTATGAATCGGGGAAACCTGTTGATTCCATGGGAATTGACTCCATCAAGGCTATTCACCGCAAAAATATCAGCACATTTATCAGCTTTAGGTCCTGAAAAACCATGTTTAATAAGGATCCTGAAAAATTCAGACTTCAGCTTATCAAAGGGGATCCGTATTGTAAGTTCTGAAATTGGCATATACTGATTTATAATTTAAAATTAAAAACAACTCACCCCAATCTCCTCTCTACATCGTAAAGAGGTGTATTTCATCTAACTATTTCATAACATTATCTGCAAAATCCATAAACCAGTTCCAGTCTTTTAAAATCAGATTATGAGCACCATCCCTTATATGAAAACCTACTCTTCCACTGACTACCTGTCTATTCATCGACGGCATGGATTGAGGAAGGTCAGAATTTGTGCCTAATAGATTAAAAACAGGAACAGCGTTATAAAGAGATAAGTAAGAACCTTTTGGATCGCCCCAAAGGTCCTCATCAGCACAATCAACATACAAAGCTCTAGGCGCTACAAGCGCTAGTAACATATGCATATCTACAGGGATAGAATCTTCCCTGTTGCTGTATTTATTGTAATTTGAACAGAACCAGTGAGGAAATGCTGAATTCAGCCGTGCTACTGTTTCACCAAATCTTCTTCTGGCAAGTGCAGCACCACCGGCACCCGATTCATTTGAGACAACCATGGCGAATCTGGTATCCTCAGCTCCGGCCCAGAGTGCTGTCTTCCCTGCCCTTGAATGACCAACAACTGCAACCTTATCAGATGCAACATTTTTATCAGTCACAAGGTAATCCATACACCGGCTTGCTCCCCAGGCCCATGCTGCCAGAGTTCCCCAGGCATCTGTGGGACGCGGATTCTGATCCAGAATTCCATGTATCCCATTTTTAAAATTGTCAAAATTATCAGGATCCAATTGTGAAGCATCAAATATTACCATTCCGTAACCTCGCTTCAGAGCTTCTTTTACCGGCCAGTAGCCATCTTTCTGCTTCCAGTGCGGGCTTGTAGTATCAGCCAGCCACGGGTCGATCAGAAGAAATACCGGTACCGGTTGTTTCATATCAGCAGGAGTGAACAGCGTCACGTTAATAGTGAGTGATTTCCCTCCTGATTCAATTAAAATATCAACCTGTTTTTTAATTGCTGTCCCTCCCATGGCTTGAGGGTCAACATTAACGACTTTGAACGTCTCTTTGTATTTTGTCTCAGGCACCCTCCCGTAAACATTTTTACGGAAAAGCTCAATAATCTCAGGTCGCCTGAGGTTGGTCCATGTGTCGGCAGAGCTAACTTTCACTCCTTCATTTGATGTTAAAACTTCAGGCAAAGTATATGAAGGTACTTTCTCCTCAAAGTAGTTAAAAGCGCTGCTTTCTTTTGACAGTTTCTGAACTATTTGCAAGGGTGCCTGCCAGCTTTTCTCCGTTATAGCGGAGGATGTAATATTGCTGAAAGTAAAGTTCTGACTGCCGCTCGTTACTTTACTGATATTTTTCAAAATCACACGGGTAACTCCTTTTGGCCAGTACTGCTTCAGCATTTTGTCAGCTATACTTATAAACTGTATTTCAGGAGTGACAATATGCTGATTATAAGTCATCTTTAAAGTAAATCCTTCTCCTTCGAATTTCAGCTCACCCGGTTTAATCTGAGTCACTTTACAATATGTTATAAGGTTCGAACTGGTTATTGAGTCGTTTCTTCGTGCCAGCTCAAACTTATCAGATATCATAAAACTTTTGCCACGTTCCAGCGTATAAGTCCGGATCCATTTCTTAACCATTGCTTTTGCAGGATAAGCCGATGCTATATCAGTTGAAAAAAATGCACTTTTCCCATTTGCAGAAAATGTTGTATTCTTTGCCTTGAATTCTGCACCATCTTTCTGGTCGATACCATTGATTACCGGCAGATTATGGTATCCCGATTGCATTGTCCAGATCTCATACCGTCTAGGACTGAATGTTTTAGCAGTATATTCCTCCCGTCCGAGGTCAATAAGGCAAGGCTTTCCGTCGAAATACATCACGCAAGAGCCGACATCATTATGATTATGACTTTCAGCATTAAAGCCACCTTTAGCTCCAAAGAAGAATCCGTAAAAACTGCCTTCTTTATCCCTCGCTCCTGCTATTTCAGTTTGAGGAAGCCAAAAATCGGCAACAAGAGCCTCCTTTGCCTCTGCTTTTAAAATCTCGGGCAATAAAACCATGTCTTCAATCTGTTCACTTATTTTTCCTGAGAATATAGACTTTCCCCAATTATCGAGATTGGCAAGGTAAGCACCAAACTGCTGCATCCTGATATCATTAATGGCTTTACCGTATCCATAAACAGATTTTGGACTACCCTCTGTTTTTGCGTCAGCATCAGCAAAGTTTATAAAGTATGGGGCATGTATATTTACTTTGTAAAAATACATTGCCATATTACGAATTAAGGGATTGCTGTAAACATCAAATTTACCTCCTGTTGCCTCTTTAAGAATTGCGAGGTTCTCATAGAGCAAGGCACCGGCAGCGCCCCAGTAGGAAGGTCCTTCATCGCAGCCGCCGTCATCGGGATAACCATTTAAGAATTTATCAAGTGAATTCACTACCTTTTGTACTTCTGCCAGCTTCTTAACAGGGTCATCCTCAAGGAGAAGAAAACTGTTTAGCATGTTATAATTGATCCAGGGATTCCAGTTATTGGGTCGTCCTCCGGCAAAACCCATATACCAGAAATCATTTCTTTCAAAGTATGGTATCAGAGCTTTGTTTTTTATTTCCTGTTTCAGTCGTTGAGAAATCAATGGATGAATCTTATCAAACTCATCTTTAAACAGATACCAGGTGAATGACAGATCATTTGTTATTTCGCTGACACCCAGATCAACAGTCGGTTCATTTATATCGGGCAAACCCGACGGTGCTTTCTGCATATAGAGGTGGGCTGACCATCCCCACCATGTCTGTTCACTGTAAAACCAGACAGCATTTATAATCTGATCCATAAAACGGCCTTTACCTTCAACCAGCTCACCGATTACAAGTGAATTCAGAGCTCTGCTTGGTGCTGCATAAATATCCTGCCTCCGATCACCTGAACGTATAATCTCCAGATAGTCAGTGGCTTTTACTGCAGGCCAGCTATAATCCAGATAGCTTTCAGCCCTTGCTATATAATCTTTCCTGAGGTTTGAAGGTATGCTTTCCCAAAATTGACGATTCTTATAACCGGGTAATTTATTCCAGGAGAAATCTGAAATAAGCGATTTAGCAAGATCTATCGATCTGGCTTCACTGACCAGGATGTTTCTTTCTTTGATTTGTCCTGAGGCTTTTTCAGTGTTTATGGTCAAAAAAATCAAAAATGTTAATAAAACTGAATACAGCAGTTTCAGTTTCAGGTTATTTTTCTTCATTTCATAAAAATAATTGGGTTATTATTCTCCTCTCTACAAATTTATCAATATTTGTGTAACGGGTAATCTGCAGGATCATATAATTAATTTATTAGCTTTCTGATGAACAATTTCCGAATTCTGATATTATCTTCATAGCCAAATGTGATTTGAATGAGTAGAAAGCTGGATCAATTTATCAATGATTTAAAGGAAGAACTCAGCAGATTACTAAGTATAAGTTTCGGCGTGTTTCTTTTTGTCCTTTTTTTCCGACCTTTTCCTTTTACTGACTTCGACTTTAATAACAGTCTTCTGTTTGTAGGAGGATTGGGAACCATAGTTTTTTTAATTATGGTTCTGGTCAGAATAACAATTCCAGGTATTTTACGAAGGAATAATCCTGAAGGAAACGAATTTTTCCTGCCAGCTTACTTTAATGGTTTTATGATTTTTCTGTTGAGTTCAGTTGCTTTTGTATTTTATCTGCGCTATGTGGGCTTAGTGGGAATTACCTTTTTCATCACATTTAAAGTGGTGCTTATCTGCCTGGTGCCCCCTTTGGCCCTGACAGTTATTGATCTTGTCAATGAGTTGAAACAGCAAAACGAAGTTCTTATTGTTGAAAAGAAAATAATGCAGAAACAGGTTGAAAAATACGAAGAAGATATTCTGAACAAATCCATAGACTTTCCTTCTGAAAATAATTCAGAAAAATTCACTTTACAGGTCTCAGAGGTGGCATTGATTAAATCAGCCGATAACTATGTGGAAATTATATACCGGGAGGGAGATAATTATAAGAAAAAACTGATTCGAAATACCATGAAGAATATTGAACTCCAGATAAAACAATACTCTAATTTTTTACGATGCCACAGGGTGTGCATAGTGAACCTGCATTACATTGAGAAACTTAACAGGAATAATCATAATCATTGGCTTACCATTAGGGGACTCAATGAGCCTGTCCCTGTATCACGGCAATATCTTCTAAAACTCAAGGAAGCTGTTTAATCCTGTCAGGGGTGAATGCCAACCACCCATCGTTTTTAACACCTGCCATACAACTGCATTATTAATCCCAAAATCCGGATCGTTTATCACTCTTTTTTGTATTAGAAATAATACAAATATACCTTTGTCCAAAGGTATCCGGAAAAGACACCCGGACATAATTTAAATTATTTTATAATGATAAATAATAATGCTGATAATGTTGCCCTCCACGAATCTGACAGATCCTGGGAAAGTGTAATAATGAAGTATAACCGACCTGATCTGAAGAGAAGTATTTGGCAAATCTGCAATTCCGTAGTACCGTACATAATTATGTGGTATTTGATGTATCGTAGTCTTGAGTACTCATACCTGGTCACTCTTTTGCTCTCAATTTTAGCTTCAGGATTTCTGGTCAGGATATTTATTATATTCCACGATTGTGGTCACAGATCGTTCTTCATTTCAAAAAAAGCAAATAACATAGTAGGGATGATTATGGGAATTATTGCTTTTACACCATTTTTTAAATGGCATCATCAGCATTGGATCCATCATTCAACATCGGGTAATCTTGACAAAAGAGGAATTGGCGATGTATGGACAATGACAGTAGATGAGTATAAGAAGTCTTCAAAAGGGAATCGATTCTTTTACAGGGCTTTCAGGAATCCATTCTTTATGTTTACCATTGGCCCTCTCCTTATGGTGTTTTTTCAGAACAGAACTACCTCAAAACGGATGACAAAGCTGGAGAAACAAAATGTATATCTTACTAACGTCATACTGCTTATTGAGGCAATACTAATCAGCATGCTGATTGGCTTTAAAGCTTACCTTCTGATCCAGATACCGGTCCTCCTTATATCTCATTGCATGGGTCTTTGGCTGTTCTATATTCAACATCAGTTTGATGATGTTTATTGGGAGCGTGAGAATAAATGGGATTATAAAGTTTCAGCAATAAGAGGCAGTTCATATCTTAAATTGCCTGCTGTGCTGCAATGGTTTACCGGGAATATCGGGTTTCATCACGTTCATCACCTTAGTTCAAGAATACCCAATTACTACCTGGAGAAATGTCATTGTGAGAATGAAATTTTCAGTGATGTTAAACCAATTGTTTTATTTAAAACGTTTAAAGCCTTAACGCTTGGGTTATGGGATGAAGCCAACCGCAAGATGGTAAGTTTCAAGAAGATACCAGCTTCTTCTTAGCTGCATTTTTAATCTGCAAGAAGTTCACGGCTATGAACAAAGCGTACTCCCACTTTTGCGAGTTCACATTTTATATCATCAAATTTTTCAGGATACAACGGACTGGACGCGTCTTCAATAAACGTAGCGAAAAAGCCTTCCAGTATTGAATCCAGTATTGAATAATAAACACATATGTCAGCAGCCAGACCGCAGAAGCAAATTTCATTTGCTCCCTTTTCTTTAAGGTAACCGGCCAATCCAGTGCTCAGTGCATGATTATTGTCATAAAAGCCGCTATAGCTGTCTACTTCAGGATCCATTCCTTTCCTGAAGATGGCAGCAATTCTGTCAGACTCAATATTCTTGTCCAGTTCCGCACCGGTGGTACCCTGAATACAATGATCAGGCCACAGGGTTTGAAGCGAACCATGAAGAACCATCCTGTCAAAGGGTTTTGTACCAAAATGGTTTGATGCAAAGCTCTTATGGTTTACAGGATGCCAATCCTGAGTAGCCAGAATAAGATCAAAATGGCTTTGTATCCTGTTTATTACAGGAACGATCAGGTTGCCGCCCGGCACTGCCAGAGAACCTCCGGGCATGAAATCATTCTGCACATCGATCATTATAAGCGTTTTCATTTGTTATTATCTTTTAAATTCCTGAATCAGCCTGTTGCGTTCATTTTCAAGATTTTTACTAATTCCAATTTTATAAATATGAGGATTGTCAAATCGTTTATATTCCTCAGGAAGATTTGCCAGCCTATTCAGGCTGAATTTTGCTATTTCCGGAAGTGACCTGTGAGGAATTACCCTTTTACCATTTGCCATAACCTTTTGCAGCAATGGTTCTTTCTTAAACTTTGAAATGGAAAGAGATTTAAGTGGATACAACGGATGATACATTATATCTATATCAGGTTCATCAGCCATGGTAACTGCATCAGCTCCGATGAACATATTATCATTATCAGTTATCCGGAATACCTGCTTTCTGTGAGGGAGTGTTATTTTGCTTAAATTCTCCGACAATTTTATCCTGGGTTTGCCATTTGCCAATGATAACTTATATACTCCGTCAAGTGCAGAATCAGGATGACCTGTTACAAGGCTGGTTCCAACGCCAAATACATCAATCGGAGCCTGCTGTTCAAGAAGACTCTTTATGATATACTCATCTAACTGGTTTGAAACAGCAATTCTGACATAAGTAAGACCTGCACTATCCAATCTTTTACGGCTTTCTTTTGCAAGATAGGCAAGATCACCACTATCCAGCCTGATACCATTGAGACGATGGCCCTTTTCTTCCATTTTTTTTGCTACAGTAATTGCATTGGGCAAACCGCTTTTAAGAGTATCATATGTATCGACAACCAGGACACAATCATCGGGCTGGACTTCAGCAAAATGCAGAAATGCAGTCAATTCATCATCGTAACTCTCAACAAAAGAGTGTGCCATTGTGCCCGAGACAGGGATACCATAATCACGACCAGCCCGGACATTGCTAGTACCATCAAAACCTCCTATGAAGGCAGCTCTGCTGGCATAATACCCACCAGGACCCTGGGCCCTTCGTAAACCAAAATCTATTAAACCCCGTTTTTCGGAGGCCTGACGCATCCTGCTTGCTTTAGTGGCGATTAATGTCTGAAAATTCAGGATATTAAGGAGGAGCGTTTCGATAATCTGGGCTTCAATTATATTTGCTTCAATCTGAAGGACAGGGCGAACAGGAAAAACCATATCACCTTCCTCCGAACTGTAAATATTGCCTGAAAATCTGAATTCTTTAAGAAAACTTATAAAATCCGTATGATAACCAAGTTCCTGCAGATACTCAAGATCATCTTTGTCAAATTTTAAAATATCCAATGTGTTCAGAAGATCCTCCAATCCGGCAAAAATTGCATATCCTGCATTAAAAGGCAATTTCCTGAAAAAGTAATCAAATACAGCCTTAGTTTCCTTTTGACCTTTGAGGAAATAAACCTGTGACATTGCTAACTGATACTTATCTGTATATGTGGCTGTATAATTGATCATTATTGTGATTGATGTTATGGTTGATTTATATTTTATATGCCTTTCTTCAGGTTTGAAATTAAATTAATTCATAATTAGTTTCTCTTTTATTTAAAATTCCTCTTAAAGATAGTCAACTTATACAAATTGTTTGATTGATTTTAATGTCTGCAATGAAGAGAACAGGTTCCGGTTAAAATACTATGAACATTCATAATGATCAGTTGTTAGATTCTATACCAAAGAATATGTTTCATAATAACTTTCAAAGTTATGAACAAACATTCATGCAAAAAGTTTTAAAGAATCGAATTGGTCAGGAAATACAAAATATCACTAATCCTAATCGGACTGGTTTCGTGTCTGAATATATCATCACTGCAAGGTCAGATTCTTAAAGATTCAAGTTCTATTAAGCTGATTAAGAGAGGTATTGATTTTGTATACAACTTTGATTTCACTAACGCTGATAAAGTAAGTAAAGAGCTGGGCAGATTATATCCGGGACATCCGGTTAATTATCTTTTTACTGGTATGATGACATTTTGGAAAAACTATCCGCTTGTCACAACTTCCCCTGCAAGGGAGTCCTTTGAAGCAGATATGCGTAAAAGTATTGAATTATGTGATAAGAACAAAGATCCGTCGACAGAAGCGGAGATACTTCTCGTTAATCTGTGCGCCCGCGGGATGCTTTTGCTATTTTATACTGATAATGACCTTAGTTTTGAGGTTTTTCCTATTGCAACCAGCACTTATCAGTGCATAAGACGATCTTTCGCATTTACTTCACTGTATTCAGATTTCTATTTTTTCACTGGCATTTATAACTATTTCCGTGAAGCTTATCCTGATGCACATCCTATATATAAAACCCTTGCGTTTCTTTTTCCCAAAGGAAGCAAAGTTAAGGGATTGGAGGACTTGGGAATAGTTGCCAGGAATTCTATCATAATGAAAGCTGAATCATACACCTTTCTTACAGAAATATTCCTGAGTTATGAAAATAATTACTCTAAGGCTGCTATTTATAGTAAAAGTCTGCATAAAATATATCCCGAAAATCCTGCTTATCTGGGAGCATATATAAAAAACCTTTTATTGATAAAACAATATGATGAAGCTGAAAAAGAAATAATCTCAGTTGAACAAATGGAGAACCCGTTTTTACAGGCACAGGTCACCATTTTCAAGGGTATCCTTCAGGAAAAAAAGTATCGTAATATCAAACAGGCTGAACAGTTATATACCAAAGGAATCAAAGATATTTCCGTTTTCAGGAGTTTTGGCGATGCATACGCAGCGTATGGTTATTTTGGTCTCAGCCGTATAAGCAGGATTAACGGTGATTCCGACAATGAAAAACTTTACAGGAAACTAGCTCTGAAACTGGCTGATTTCAAGAATATTGACTTTGATGATTAAAATCAGACGAAACCCATTAAAACTATCTGTTCAGCTTTTCCTCTACTTTTATAACCTTGTATTTTAATATTAAGGTTCCCTGTTCATTTGCCTGCTCGCAACTAAGCAGCTTCAATTCAATATTAAGTTTTTCGTCATTCACAAAACTTGCACCAATTCCAAATATCCTGGGTTCAATGGTAAGCCATAATTCATCGATTAATTGTGCTTTGAGAAATAATGCAGCAATCTGTGCTCCGCCCACTATCAAAAGCTTGTCCTCATTCGCTTTTTGAAAACGTTCCATCAATAACAGAGGAGAATCATCAGTAAATTCCAATTGTCCGGGTATTTCGCGGCTTTTATATCTTTCTGGATGCCTGGTCAGAATAACAAAAAGATGACGTGAAACGGGTTTAACCGGATCAGGATTATAAGTACCACTTCCCATAATAATCACACGTGTATCCTTCCAGATTGCATCAAAATGCTCCTGATCACTCTTTGATGACCAGGATCTTATCATAGGATTACCCCATCTGGTAATTTTACCGTCCAGACTTGAGACAAAAATCAGTATAGTTTTCATAATTAGAATCCGGGCTGGATAAATGTTTAACCACCTCACATTGCTTCCATGGTAATCTGGTCAGTCCTTACCCCAAGGCCGGGCAATTGTTTAAGTACGGCCTCCATCATGGGCGGAGGTCCGCACAGGTAGTAGTGATTGGTAATTGAAGGAATATAATTCTTTAAAAATTCTTGTGTGATGAATCCATGAGCATAACCTTTTGCTTTTTCTCCTGATAAAATATTAATGAATGATTTTCCAAGCAGGTCAGTCAATTCCTTTTCAAGAATAATATCTTTTTTTGATTTGTTGGCAAAGATCAGCAT
>Ga0302206_1000981_pt1 | contig 10729 bp, 9 predicted proteins | sample II_Fen_E2_1_FD_194581 | JGI IMG/M metagenome (GOLD analysis project Ga0302206, IMG submission 194581) | Peat permafrost microbial communities from Stordalen Mire near Abisko, Sweden - II_Fen_E2_1 | ecosystem: Environmental > Terrestrial > Soil > Wetlands > Permafrost | place: Sweden: Abisko...
TCCTGAAACAGGAGAATGGAGAGTTGTACCTGTTGAGACACTGAGAAAAAGCAAAATAGTTGATGTTGAATAAAATCTAAAAAAAGAGATTATGGATAAAAAGGTTGCCGAAGAAAAAATGGCACAACTGGAATGGTACATCTCCAAGCACTGTTTATGGCAATACAACTCACGCGGATGGGACCGGTTAATTCAAAATGAACGAATCTTAACCAAAACGAAGCAAATACTTCGTGGAGAGAATGCCAAAGATGATGATACTACTGCCGACAGGTATTATTGGAGTGAAGCAATGTCTTTGCAGGAAGCATTTAAAAGATATTTCCCCTGGGTTGCTGAAACGTCTAAAGATGATATTGCTCAAATCCTGGACTTGTTGAAGGAACGAATGGATCATACTATGGTTCACGCATCACTAAATCAAGAACTGATAAAGGAAAAGTATTAATAAACATATAGTTTTAAATAAGCAAAATCGGTTTGAGGTAAAAAAAGTGGTTTAGTTAACATTACATTTCTCTTTCACACCTTTCCCGGTTTTGCTATCTGGAATTATTAATTAAAAAGTAAAAATCATGAGTTGTAATTTAAAAGCAAAAGATAGAACAGGTGTCATCAATCCGATTTTCACCTGTCAACCTGCAGGAGCTCAATTTGTAAGTATAGGTGTTAAAGATTGTATTGGTCTTGTTCATGGAGGTCAGGGATGTGTCATGTTTGTACGATTAATATTCTCGCAACATTTCAAAGAAAGTTTTGAATTGGCTTCCTCCTCTGTACACGAAGATGCTGCGGTATTTGGAGCATTACACCGGGTAGAACAGGGGGTTGATGTATTGTTGATGCGTTATCCTGACCTGAAAATCATTCCTATCATCACTACTTGTTCCACCGAGGTTATTGGTGACGATGTAGATGGAGTAGTTATAAAACTGGAAGAAGGACTTCTAAAAACGAAATACCCAGGTAGGGAAGTGCATCTGATTCCAATTCATACGCCAAGTTTTGTGGGTAGTATGATTAGCGGATATGATCTGGCAGTGAAAGATTTTGTAGTTCACTTTGCCAAGAAAGAAGCTGAAAAGAATGGAAAAATCAACCTGTTGACAGGTTGGGTAAACCCGGCAGATGTTACGGAGCTAAAATCCCTGTTATCCGCCATGGAAGTGGAGGCTACCGTGCTGTTTGAGATTGAAACATTCGATTCTCCCATCATGCCTGATGGCAACCATGTTTCACATGGCGAAACAACCATCGAAGATTTGCAAAGTACCGCCAACGCTATTGGTACTATTGCGCTGAATAAATACGAAGGTGCAAAAGCGGCTCAGTATCTTGAGCAGGAGTTTGATGTACCGGCTATTATCGGGCCTACCCCCATCGGTATCCGCAATACAGATACTTTTCTTGCCAATGTAAAGAAGATGACCGGAAAAGCCATTCCTGAATCATTGGTACGTAAGCGTGGCATTGCACTGGATGCAATAGCTGATGTGTCGCACATGTTTCTGGCAGGAAAAAAGGTGGCCATTTATGGTAATCCTGATTTGGTGATTGGTTTGGCAGAATATTGTATTGATCTGGAAATGGAACCTGTATTGCTTCTTTTAGGCGATGACAATACAACATACAAAACCGATCCTCGTATTACGGCATTGAAAGAAGGTGTAAACTTCGATATGGAAATTGTAACGAATGCCGATTTCTGGGAACTGGAAGATCGTATTAAAAACAAAGGTTTGAAATTAGACCTTATTTTAGGTCACTCTAAAGGCCGCTATGTAGCTATTGATAACAACATACCGATGGTGCGACTTGGATTCCCTGTTTACGACCGCGCAGGTGGATTCCGCCACCCGGTAGTAGGCTATGCAGGAGCTATCTGGTTGGCTGAAGAAATGGCAAATGCTATCTTCACCGATATGGAATACAAGCACAACAAGGAATGGGTGCTAAACGTGTGGTAATACTGATTCAGAATTCAGTTTTAATATATATTATTTCAAGAAACTTTGCTCACCGGTACTTTCAAAAAAAGTATCGGTGAATGACGAAAAGCTTAAGGAGGAAAACAGTTATGATTGAGATTGAATCAAAAATGATGGATGAGGAGTCTTTTGCTCTCAACTATGCCGATGCTGAAGGCTATTACCACCGGGCTTTACAGTTTCAGGCTATTGAGCAACGTCCCAGCCTTGTTTTCAATATCGCAGCGGTGGCACTGGAGCGCTATCTAGTGGCTCTTTGTGATTTGTATGGTGAAGATCCACGGAATCACAATTACATTACCCTGATGAAAACTGTCGAAACGCTGGTAGAAGTTCCCAAAGACCTGACTAAGCGTATAAAAGCTATGGACTGGATTTTTGGTATCTGCTCTATTGACGAATACCGTCACCCCAATCCGGACGAAAAGGATATGGAGAATGCATTGGTATTGTGCGTGGAAGTGCAGAAACTGTTCGACCAGAACAGAGTAGCTGCTGTAAGAGAGTTGGCAAAAAAAATGCAGTTGCAGGTTGCAAGTTAGAAATCTCATAACTTAATTTTAAAATTGATATTATGCAAGGACGAATGAAAGAACATCCTCTGTCGGCAGAGGAAATAAGTGCTTTACTATTAAGCCAACCGGTTGGAAACCTTGGAACTGTTTCACCTGAGGGATTCCCATATATCACCCCTGTACACTATGTGGTGATAGAGGGTAAAATTTACATTCATGGGTTATGTGCCGGTCAAAAGATTGATTATATCAAGGCCAATTCGAAAATCGGTTTCGAAGTATTTAAAATGAATGGACTAATTCACGACCCTGAACTTCCCTGCGATACCAACACCGATTACCTGAGTGTCATTATACAGGGTACCGCAAAAATCATCAACGACGATGCATTGAAAATAAAAGTATTGGATGAAGTGGTAAAGAAATTTACACCCCAACATGCCGGTAAATCTTATCCGCCTGCTATGCTGAAAGCCACCGGGGTGATTGAAATTACTCCTGCTGAAATAACCGGTAAATTTTTTAAATAGTTGTTAGCACGAAGTTAAGATATAATTAATATATCAACCAATCAACGAATCACCCCATTAACCAGTCAACCAACCTCAAATGAAAATAGCAGTATTTTTAAACGAATATGGACAGATACTTCCCTTTTATAGTTCCGGCATAGTTGAAATTTATTCCAATGATGAATCGACGTGGGACTGTATTAATCAAATTCCGTTCGATATGACTATTCAAAAAGATCTGGTGGATGTGCAACTAAAGATAAACATGCTGACTTCTGAATTTGAAGATTGCAGCTTGCTAATTGTCGAAAGCATCAAAGGACTCCCATCTGCCTTATTGCAGGAGAAAGGAGTAGGCGTTTGGAAGTTTAGCGGACTGTTTCTGCCCGGGTTGCTGGACTTTGTCCGGAAAGAGTTAGAAAAAGCACTGGTAATACCGGAGAAAATAATCATTCGTCCTGTGTTGACTGGAAACGAGCAAGAAGCAGAATACGAGATGAACCTGGTTTCAGTACTCAGTGAAAATAGCGGGTTAAATTCGATGGATATTCTTATTCCGTTCATGAAAGAAACTAATTTCAAAAAACTTCAAATAACATGTTCCCATTTACCTAAATGGTTTAACAGGGTGGTGGAAGAATTTCAATTAGTCACCAAAATTGAAGAGCTTAAACCGGACTTATTCAAAGTAACTGTTAGTCCGGTTGATGATATAAAAGATATCTCCTTTCGCCAATTGATACGGATTCCAGGTATGGGAGGAGGATGTTCTTCCGGAGGGTGTTGAGAAAAATACTACCCCTAAATCCCCTAAAGGGGGCTTTAAGAACTAATTCTAAGTAGATTTTACTATTATTCAACATCCCAGGGTTTGGGGTAAACATAATAGCTTATGAAAATAGCAGTATTTGTAGACAAATTTGGGACTGTACTTCCTTTTTTTTCATCGGGAGTAGTCGAAATATACTCGGACGAAAGCGGTAAATGGAAATGTATTCATCAAGTGACGATGGATATAAGTTCCGAGCCTGGTATGCAGGAAGTTCTTAGAAATGTAAGAATGCTGGTTTCTGAATTCGATGGTTGTAATTTATTGGTTGTACAAAATGTACAAGGCATTGCCGGTTCGTATTTATCCGATTATCAAATAGGTGTCTGGAAGTTCAAAGGACTTTTCCTCGAAGAGGACTTGCTTCATCATATTAGGCAGGAAGTTGAAAAGGCGATATTTGAACGTCAACAAAATCAGGTGGTAGTAGCTCCGGTACTTGTTGGGAAAGAAGAAGATGCCGTGTACGAACTTGACTTAGCCACGTTGCTCGACTGCGATGCTTCACTTAGTTCGCGAGCAGTGCTGATTCCTTTTTTTCAAAACACCAATTTTCGAGAGTTGATCATTATCTGTAAGCAAAGTCCCAAATGGTTGGAACAATCGTTGGAGCTTTTGCAGCTATCGTCAGTATTCGATGAGTTGGGGGATGGTTTAATTTGTCTGACCTTAATTCCACATGATTTTGAAACAGGATTGGAGGTACGCAAGGCTATTCAAGCCGATCAGATTAGTAGTCTGGAGGAATCGTGTTCTTCGTTGGGTTGTGCCAGTGCAGGGTCTTGTGCTACTGAGATTATCAAAGATCAACAGGATATGAAAAAGATACAGGTTTAATCCTGGCTTCGTGATTTCATCGTATTTTACAGTAGATCATTTATGACTGCTTATAGTGTTCTGTATTACGCGTTCTGTGTTCTGTGTTCTATGTTCCGCGTTGTGAGGATAGGAGGATACTGCAATTGCATTTAATTCTGTAAAAAAACGCTGGCATCGTCGAAAACATGTCAGCGTTTTTTTTTGTTTGAAGAGTTTAAGGTTGGATGTTTTATGTTTGAAAGTGTTTGAAGAGTTTAGGGTTGAGAAGTCTTTGCTCAATCCTCAATGCTCAATCCTCAATGCTCAGAATTAGAAGAAAAGGATAAATCGGATACTTTGAGTGCTCAAATTCCATACATTTTTGTCGGCTAATTTGGTATTAAACTTCCTAAATGTATGAAATTTAAAGAGGACTTTTTTTTATCTGTCACATTCTTAGTTACTTATTATTTATTTATGGATGGCATACAATTTGCTCAACTTTTGCAAGCAATTAATTGAGATATAATAAATTGCATTTTTTTATTTTATCGTTATTCTTTTACGTGTACAACGAAAAGAAATAAAAGGGAATCAGGTATTTTTAGAAAAGTAAAAGGTATGAAGAAGTTAAAGAACCAGGAAGTATCTCCTTTGGAGGAAGAAATAAATGTATCTGTAGCGTTTAATAGTATAAGTCAAAAACCGGGGAATGTAGTAACATCCACCACCCGGAATCTTTTGGAATGCAAGTCGGCGTTTCCAATCCTGTCAGATAAAGAAATGGACCTTGGTGTCCTTCGATACGATACACCGCACTTAAAAAAACACAAAGCAAACACATTTATTGTTTCCATATTGCCTGTTGCCTTACAACCGGTTTTTAAAAGCCTGTTTGCCGGGAAGTTTCCACAGTATGCAGAGGCTGGTCGTGGTTCGGTCATATTTAACGGAAGCACTTGTCTTGAAAATATCTTCTATAATAAAATAGAAACACTGGCCTCTGTCAATCAGTTTCCGGATATTTTAATTACTACTGATATAAACAGTCTTTATCATCGTACCAGTCGGTTAATGAATGATCGTAATTTTGAAACTTTCCATTATCCCCTGCATTCAATCTACGCAGATACCCATATTAGCCATCCTTCCAATGTGTTTGGTTTTCTGGCAGCCGAAGCAATGATCCTGGTGGTAGATAGGACAAAATATGAAAACACACAGCTCCCAAAGGAATGGTACGAACTATTAAACCCGTCTTTGAAAAATAGTATCGTCTTTTGCGGAGACAAGGACTTTCATTGTAACACTGTTTTTTCTCATTTCGTAAAAGACTATGGATACGAGGCTATTCATCAGTTATCCAGAAATACGTTGACCCGCATTCACCCCGAAGAGATGTTAGAATCCATAAATTCAGGGAACAAAATAAATGCTTCTATTTATGTTATGCCCTATTCGTATGCTAAGGATATTCAGAACAAACTGGATTATGAGATCATATGGCCGGACGATGGTGCCATTCTAATTCCGATTCAAATGCTGATAAAAAAAGGAGCTTTCGAGAAGTATAAGGATGTGATACGCTTCTTAACCGGTGAAGAAGCTGGAAAAATGTTTGAGGAACACGGACTTGTGGCTACAAATGCCAAAGTTAAAAACCAGTTTCCGGGTAGTAAACTCAACTGGATTGGCTGGAATTTTCTCAAGAATGGTGAGTTGTTCACTATAAAAGAGAAGATAAGAGAACTTCTTTAATGAAAGGTAAAAGACTAAAGGTTAAACAACGAAAGTCATAACTATGCATATTAATACGATAAGAATTTCCAGATTAAAATAATTTTGTTATTGTTCAGATTACCATTATCGATCTTCAAGTTAACCCCTATCTACTATTTTCAATTCGAGTACAACCTTCATTTATGATATTAAATGGCGGAACAGTTGAATCAACAAACGCAAAAAAAAAGGGCATGACTATGAACATTCAAAAAAATAAATTAGCAGGACAACCCATAGTCCATTTTTGTCATGGCAGGGAATTAGGCAATGTGATTAAATGCCGTGGAGAAATGCTTTCTCCATTATCTCAAATGAGCAAAGTGGTTATAGAAAGCGAAAGTTTAACTGATACTCTATCTCTTTTGTTGAAAATAATGAAGGAAGACATGGGTGTTATCAGAGGAATGGTAAATCTATTCAACAGTAAAACCGGCAAAATATTCATACACGACAGTATCGGACTCACTGAAAAAGAAGAAACAAGAGGGGTGTACTCCATAGGAGAAGGCATTACAGGCAAAGTTGTAGAAACCGGTGAGGCTGTGGTCGTTCCAAGGATTGGTGATGAACCCGGTTTTTTGAATCGGACTAAAAGCCTGACAACACCTGATGATGCAGAACTTTCTTTTGTTTGCATCCCTATCAAATTAGGGAAAAAAGTCTTGGGAGCCATTAGTGTAGAGAGAATATGTGATAACACGGATACTCTTAGATATGATGTGGAAATTCTTGAAATTATAGCAACCATGATTGCTCAGGCCGTTGAAATATATCTTGTCGATAACGAAGAAAGCACTTTATTAAGATTAGAGAATGAACGTCTGAAAGATGCCCTAAAAGAGAAGTTCCACCCGTCGAATATTATCGGGAATTCAAAACCAATGCTTGAGGTTTATTCTTTGATTAATAAAATATCAAAAACCAAATCTACAGTACTGCTGCTTGGCGAAAGTGGAGTAGGGAAGGAGTTGGTTGCAAGTGCAATCCATTATAACAGCTCAGAGGCAACAGCACCATTTATAAAATTCAACTGTGCTGCATTGCCGGAGAGTGTAGTAGAAAGTGAACTTTTTGGACATGAGAAAGGCTCTTTTACCGGAGCTGACAGAACCAGGAAAGGTCGGTTCGAAGATGCCGATGGTGGCACTATTTTTATGGATGAAGTTGGTGAACTGTCACTTCCAATGCAGGCTAAACTTTTAAGGGTATTACAAGAAAGAACATTTGAACGGGTGGGAGGTAATATCACGATTAAAGTTGACATCCGAATAATAGCAGCAACAAACAGAGACCTATTCAAAATGGTTAAAGAAGGTGCTTTCAGAGAAGATCTTTATTATCGCTTAAATGTTTTTCCTATACTAATTCCACCACTTTGCGAAAGAAGCAGCGATATTATCATACTTGCAGAACATTTCGTATCTCAATTTGTCAGGAAGTTTGATAAAGACATTAAACGTATATCTACTCCGGTACAAGAGATGCTTCTTTCCTATTCATGGCCCGGCAATGTTCGTGAGCTGGAAAATGTGATAGAAAGAGCCGTAATTCTTACGGATGACAATGTTATTCACGGGTATGATCTTCCTCTTTCGCTCCAGAGACCGATATCAACCAGCACAACATTTAAAAAGGGATTGGTCACTAAACTTGAAATTGTAGAATATGAAATGATTGTGGAAGCTCTTGAAAACCACAAAGGAAACATGTCTGCTGCTGCTAATGATTTAGGTTTAACACGAAGAATTTTAGGTCTACGGTTGGAGAAGTTAGGAATTGACTATAAGAAATATAAAGAAATGTAAAAGTCTAATTCTAGTATCTTCTTCTGTTTGACGAATAAAATTACCCCTTATATACCCTTTGACGGGAAACAATATAAATTGGATCCTTAAACTTTCACTGATCAATTATCCATAAGTTTAACTCCCTTGTTTAACTTAACGACATTCGTACGGATAAAACTAATCCTGCTTTTTTTCTGAAAGTGCTTTTTTTGATTCTGGTTACTGCATCGTTGAAACAACTATTCCACGATTTCCTTTCTCCATTATTTGTTCTTAATCTAGAGACACTTTCCAGGGGGTTGAGAGAGGGTTGCCTGAGGGTTGCCTGAGGGTTGCCTGAGGGTTGGGAGGGGTTTGCCCCTCCCAACCCTCAACCAACCCCCTCTCAAATCTCTCCGATTTCACTTTATACCTAAAACAGAAGTATGGTAAGATCCGTTGGATTGGAATAAGAAAAGAAATAACCCAAAGAGATAAAATCAAAATACCGCTATTCTTTCAGTGAAACCCGGACTTTTTTCCAAAGCACATCCTGCAGATCCAATTATTTAAAAAAGTAATTTACGAACTTTTTCCCACTCCGGTTTATAGCACGAGCCGTTTTATGCCTATTCTGAGTTGTGATTTAAAATGTTAGTCATCAAAAAAGAGTAAAATACTTTTCCTTAGAAAAGATTAATCGCTTAAAAATTCCACATTTTAAAACAAATTATCTACATCGTAATTGAAACCAAACAGTAATTTTACAGCATAATAATTATTGCAAACCAGTTAACCAAAAAATCTATTAAATCACAAACAAAATGATGAAACGATTACTCGCTTTTACGATTGTCTTGTTGATCTCAGCGCATGCATGGGCACAGGCGGTTACTATTCAGGAATCGGCCGGATGGCTGGAATCTGCTTATATGAAATGGGCTCCTGTTACCGGAGCTACCAGTTATAATGTATACTACAGCGGCAATGGCATTGCAAACAAACAGATTGACACGCAGCTTATCCGCAGTTATGGTACGTATTTTCGTGCTGATGTATTGGGACTTGCTGCCGGAACTTACACTATTAAAGTGGTACCTGTTATCTCGGGAGTAGAAGGTACGGGAACAACAACGGGAGATCTTACTGTTTTGGCGCATGACCGTAATGGCTTTGCATTTCAGGGTGGGCATATTCCAAGTGCTTATAATATTGATGGAACCCCCAAAACAGGTGCTGTGATCTTGTATATTACTGAAAACAGTAAAAATACAGTTTCATTGACAGTTACAGGTGCTACAGCAAATCCCTGTGTTGGATTACAAACCATTTTGGACGGATTTAAGAAAGGTAAAGATACACGCCCTTTGATCGTTCGTTTTATTGGAAATATAACTGACCTGAGTTATTTGACCAATGGTGATTTATATATATCGAATGCTAATAATGCATCAGGGTCTTTTACCTTTGAGGGTGTAGGTGATGATGCTGTGACCAATGGTTGGAGTTTCTGTCTTAAAACAGCTACAAACGTCGAAATAAGAAATATCGCCGCTATGAATAATAATAGTACAAACGGAGATGACTTTGGATTACAGCAAGATAATGATCATGTATGGATTCATAATAACGAGATGTACTATGGCGATGCCGGAAGTGATGCCGATCAGGTTAAAGGAGATGGTGCAATGGATATTAAAAAATCAACCTATGTTACCGTTTCATATAACCACTTCGTTGACAATGGAAAATCAAGCCTTTTAGGTCTTAGTGAAGGGACAACAACCGGGTTGTACGTTACTTATCATCATAACTGGTTTGATCATTCTGATTCCCGTCATCCACGTGTTAGTTTCTATTCGGCTCATGTTTATAATAATTACTATGATGGAGTTTCCAAATACGGTGCCGGGTCAACCATGGGTTCATCGTTGTTTGTAGAAGGTAACTATTACCGTAATGCTAAACATCCGATGATGACTTCTTTGCAGGGAACTGATGTCTGGAATCCTACCACCCAGAAAAATGATCCGACTAATCAGGGCACCTTCTCAGGGGAAGCTGGTGGCTCTATTAAAGCATTCAATAATACTTTTGACGCTACTTTAGGAGATACTAATAAGACTCCCGGAACTAATGATATGCGTTTTGTTGCTTATGGCGATACTAACCCTTTATATAACATTTCAGGTGTTATCAGCTCTACAGTTGACTTTGATGCTTATTTAGCACAAACACGTGATGAACAAGTGCCTGCTACGGTGAAATCGTATTCGGGAGGAAATACCTATAATAATTTTGATACAGATGCCAGTTTATATGTAAAAGCACTAATTCCTGATGCTCCTGATGTTGCTAAAGCCAAAACTGTACAATACGCAGGTCGTACAAATGGTGGTGATATAAAATGGACATTTAATAATTCAGTAGATGATGTTGCTTATCTTGTAAATACGGCATTAAAATATGCAGTTACCAATTATATGACCAAAATAGTTTCTATACAAGGTGAAACCACTGTAACCGGAAACAGTCAAAC
>Ga0302206_1000985_pt1 | contig 10712 bp, 8 predicted proteins | sample II_Fen_E2_1_FD_194581 | JGI IMG/M metagenome (GOLD analysis project Ga0302206, IMG submission 194581) | Peat permafrost microbial communities from Stordalen Mire near Abisko, Sweden - II_Fen_E2_1 | ecosystem: Environmental > Terrestrial > Soil > Wetlands > Permafrost | place: Sweden: Abisko...
GTTTGCGGATTTATTGTTTTCATGAAGACTTAAGTAGCACTTACCTGAAATAGCCATACAGAGTGCTCCATGAGAGAACATTTCTATTTTTATCAACTCTCCTTTAGGACCTGTGATGTTCTGTTCCCTGATGCTCTTGTAAATATGTGATACCTGTTCAAGGTTTAATTCCCTTGCCAGAACAACCACATCGGCCCATTTGGAATAAAATTTCAATGCCTCAACATTTGTGATGTTAAGCTGGGTTGAAAGATGAATTTCAATTCCTGCTGCAAAGGCATAATTGATTACTGAAAGGTCTGAAGCTATAATTGCTGTAATACCGCTTTCAACAGCTGCATCTACTATTCTGTGCATCTGTTCAATTTCACTGTCATAAACCACCACATTTACTGTAAGGTAGCTTTTGAGACGGTTTTTTTTACAGATTGAAACTATATTCCGGAGATCCTCAATGGTGAAATTATTTGATGAGGCAGCTCTCATATTTAGTTGTTCAACTCCGAAATAGACAGAGTCAGCCCCTCCCTGAATCGCTGCCATCAGCGATTCGTAAGACCCTGCAGGAGCCATAATCTCTATTTCATTTCTTTTCATAACGGGTTGTAAAGATAGCGATTAGAATTTATCCTTGTTCATTATGATCCTGATACAGGACCCCTTCCCAACTTCGGAATGCCGGACAAATATCTTCCCGTTATGGTACTCTTCAACAATACGCCTTGCCAGGGATAAGCCAAGGCCCCATCCTCTTTGTTTGGTCGTAAAGCCTGGATTGAATATCTTTTTAAAAGCAGATTTAGGAATTCCCTTGCCTGTGTCAGATATATCTATCAGAGCATGTTTCTCAGTTTCTGCGATGCGTATTGTTATTTCTCCACTTCCTTCCATTGCATCAATGGCATTTTTTGACACATTTTCAATAACCCACTCAAACAGGGCAGGATTAACAGGAACAAAAATCTCCTTTTTATTACCTGAATCATAGATGAATCTGACTTTAGAAGAGGCTCTTGATTTAAGATAATCAACTGTTTGAGTAACAATAGAAACAATGTTTTCTTTTGTCAGAGATGGCTTTGAACCAATCCTTGAAAACCTTTCAGTCACCTTCTCAAGCCTTTCGACATCACGCGCAAGCTCCCCTGTAATTGAAATATCAGGATATTTATTCTGCAAAATCTCAATCCAGCCGGCGAGCGAAGATGTAGGAGTACCAAGTTGATGTGCGGTTTCTTTAGACATACCTACCCAAACCTGGTTTTGCTGTGCTTTTCGCGATGACCTGAAAGCGAGGTAGGAGACCAGGATAAAAAGAATTATTAATCCAAGCTGTATATAGGGGTAGAAGATCAGCATGGTAAGAATAATGCTGTCCTTATAATAAATCAGATTAAAATGACCATTCTCGAGATTATTGATTATTGGTTTGTTTTCCTCTTTGATTTTCTTAAGCTCTTTTCTGATATAGTTGTAATCCTTGGTCTTATGATTGTCAAAATTTCTTGAGGAGATAATACTGTCAGTTTCATCAGTAAGAATTACAGGGACGGTATTGTTGTTTTCTATTATTGTTGATAGGAACTCAACATTCTGACTCGTGTCAGGAAGTGATAATAGTCTCGTCGCTTCAGCCCATAGTTCAATGTTCTTCCTCTCTTCAACTTTAAGCTTCCTGACCAGATTCTCAGTATAGATCAGAGAACCCATGCCAATCAGCACAGCAAAGAGAAGTAAAAAGAACTTCCCAAAGGTTTTAAACCGGAATATTTTCACAATAACTATTTCTTCTTAACCTGATTTTTTGAAGCCGGAGATTTGGGATTACTCTGCACTGTATCGCCATCATCCCATATTATTTTGAATCGGGATTTCTTTTCCTGTGGCTTTTGATTTACCATAGAATCATTCTTATACCATCCATACTCCTGGTTCAGGATTGTTTTAAGGGTCTGTTTTTCTTTTTTAAAGCTCTCCTTTACCTGGGTCCCGGCTGCCTTTACATCATATCCAACCTTTGCTTCTTCTCCTTTTCCTATGATTTTCAACAACAATGAAGTTCGGCCCAATCCATCATCCTCAACAACACCAAATTCAGATATATTATTTTTGTTTTTTGATCTTTTCTTAGATAGTATCTGTGACAGTAGGATTTTGACATGATATTCATAATCATTATCAAAACTATGTTTCCCGTTTACTGACAGATCCGCAGCTGATGATTTAACTTGCATCTGTGGAATATAGAGATAGTTGTTTCTTATAAAGAAGTCGTTGTCAAGCTGCTGAAAATTAATGTTTTCCAGTTCAGAAAGTTCAATGAATGAGGAGAGTTGTTTTACCGGATCAAAATTAATAAGAGCACCGTTTACCAGATGATATTTGCCTTCAGCAGTTAAAGTATTAATATGAAAATTCAGCACAGAATCCAGAGGAAAAAGAAGAGAAAGAGAACCTGAAAGGGTCCCCTTAATATTTTCAGCTTTCAGAAAACTCTGGCCAAAGTTATGAAATGTGGTGAAAGCTTTATTCACATCAATATTGGATACAGTGAAACTGCCTTTTGCCATCAAGTCTCTGTTTTTATTTAGAGCAATAAAACAAGTACCGGAGATGAGCCCACGTAATGAATGCATATTCAGAGACTTGAAAGTTAATACTCTGGGCCTGTAATTAAGTACCCCAACAATTTTTGAGGATGAAAAAGTCTTATAGGTTAAACTGTCAATTCTAAAGTTAATATCAAGTAAAAGATCATGTGGAAATTCGATAGCCTTTGGTTTATGATCCGTTTTCCCTGAAACGGGAGTTTCATTAAAGAACGCTTCGGGAATCAGTTTGTCAAATGTAACATTGGCTATGGCAGACATGGTAACCGCTCTTCCAGAAAACCATTCTGGCAGATTATTAAATTCACCGGTAATTTTTATATTCTGCCCTCTGTAGTCAAATCTGATATCTTTTGCCCTTATGTTGTTTTGAATTACGACGGTTCCTTCCACTTTTTCGAAAAGTGTTTTATTGTTTTGTAACCCCAGGGTTAGTGAGTTAAAGGTCAGGTTTGCCTGAGGTTTGAGATCGATAATATCATTCAGTGAAAAACGCTTTCCCGACCAGTTGCTACGTACAAGTTTAAGATCCATGTCGACAGAACCATCGGCTCTTGATATCTGTTTTATATTGAAAAATTCCTTTAATTCATCGGGAAAAACCCTTCCCTTCAGTGAAAGGTCGATAAGGGGCGAAGTAAAGTTTTTTAGTATTGCTGATCCTGTATATTCTGAAGATCCAAGCTTCCCTTTAAAATCGGAGACAGAAACGGAACTGGTAAAGTACCGGTTTCCTGATCCGTTTGATAAGTGTCCTGAAAATGAAATATCTCTGAATGTAATATTAGATTTTTTATATGCAATTCTTCCATTCTTTAACTGCCAGTTAATTTCAACATGAGGATTTGATGTGCGGTTTAGCAGGCCTTTTATCGTACTGTTTGCAATTATTACACCGGAAGGATCATAGTCAGAGACAAGTTTCATGTACTTTTCCGGAAGGTATTTTCGCATTTTTGCAATATCAAGGTTGTGGCCGATTACCTTTAGATCCAGGTTATTATCGGAAGCAACAAACCCCTCAATTCCGAAATCAAAATTATCAATATACAATGTCCCTTTTCTTAGCCTTATTCCTGCTTTAGAGCTCAACAGATTAAGATCAAGCTTAGTTGCAATTGATTTATCAGTGCTGAAATTGTAGAGTTGGAACCGGGTTATCACCAGATCGGTCCCGGCAATAAAGTCTATATTATTACCTCTGATATTGCTTTTCATCTTGCCTTTTTTTACAGTTCCGGCTATTATCAGATGAGCAGATAAACTATTGTAATAGGCATCAATATCGCTGACATCAATTTTATTCAGATCAATTATTGTTTCAACACTGCCGGCGGAATTATTTTTTACTGATATATTATAATTGACGTGGCCGGTAGTGTCAGTAAAGAAATTTGCTCTTCCCAAACGGGCCCCAATCCTGTCGATGGTATAAATCCCTTTTATAATGTCAGTTATTTTGAATTCAACAGAAACAAACCGGGCAGCAAGTAGTGTGTCGGTATTAATACCCTTAAAAGAATGTGAGTCAAAATCAGGAGATGAATGAACCAACACATCTTTAAGTTCAAGAGATGCTCTTGGAAATTTTCTCAGAAATGAAAGTTTATAGGACCCGACTTCAAGTTTTGTGGACAGATTCCTATTAAGTGACCTCAGTATTATAAATCCCACCTTATCCCTAAGCAGAAATGAGGCAGAAATAAGAACAATCGAAACTGTAAGGATCAATACTGCCAGCAGTTTCGCTATTTTCAGGAATAGTTTCATTTATTAAAAAGAAATATCTGTCCGCTGATTGACATCCGCGGTACAAAGTTAATCCATTTGGTCAAAAAAGCTCTTTTATTTAAGAAGGAAACTTAAATCATCAGATTGGCCCGCTTCCTTAGGTAAAGAACCATTAATAAAAATTCTGACAGTATGTGGACCGGAGAGCGTAACCTTTTCTTCTTCACGGATCAGCATTGTTCCTTCACGTAATCCAGCCACATAAATACCCGGATTTATCTCAATAAACTCTGTGATCCTCTGTTCCCGGGTTTCTCCGGCGTGTCCTGAGGGATTGGCATCTATATAATGTGGATTTATCTGGAATGGGATAAGATTTAAAGATTCGAAAGAATCCGGCTCTACAATGGGCATATCGTTTGTGGTTCTGATAGTCGGACAAGCTACGTTAGATCCGGCGCTCCATCCTATGTAGGGTATTCCTTCAACAACCCTCTTCCTGACAATATCAATAAGGTTGTTTTCACGGATCATTTTTAATAACATCCAGGTATTACCTCCCCCGACAACAATAGCCTCGGACTCATTTACAGCAGCGATTTTGTCTTTTGAGTGGTGGATTGAAACAATTTCATGTCCTATTTCCCGAAATCTTTCGCATACTTTTTCTTCATATTCATCATACGAAAAAGTCACAGCTGCGTATGGAATAAACAATGCTTTAACTGGTCTTTGACCCAGAAATTCCCTTATTTTTTTCTTGGGATAATCGAGGTATGGTTCTCCCGGATTTGTTGAGTTACTGATGAGTAAGAGGCGCATATATTAAATATTATGATTCTCAGGTACATTTTTAACAATAAATGTATTGAAAGTATTTTTTTGAATGTTAAATAAAAGCACTTTACCGCTTAGAATCTCGCCTGTTTCGGTAATTATCTTAATTACTTCATTGGCCATATATGTTCCGATTATTCCTGGAAGAACCCCAAACAACCCGACTACTGAAGGTAAAGGATTTATAAAATCTTCTGACTTTTGCGATGGATTATAACATCTGTAAGTCGCCCCCCCTTTATAATTGAATACTGAAACTACACCCTCGTATTTATATATCGCTCCATGGACCATAGGTTTTCCAAGGATGACACAGGCATCATTAATTATATATCTGGCTTCGAGATTGTCGGTAGCGTCGATTATTATATCATAGTTTTTTAAAAGCTGCAGAGAATTTGATAAATCACATTTCAGGTTGTATATTTCAAGATCTGTAAACGAGTTTAAATGTTCCAGCCGTTTTTTTGCAATTATTGACTTAAGCTTTCCGATGTCTTCGGTTCCGTAAAGTACCTGTCTCTGAAGGTTAGTCTCATTAACAATGTCAAATTCGGCTATCCCGATCTTTCCAACTCCTGCAACTGTAAGATATTGAAGCACAGGACAACCTAATCCACCGGCGCCTATTACAAGCACTTTTGCCTGTTTCAGCTTTTTCTGACCCCCCAGACCCACTTCCGGGATCATGATCTGTTTACTGTATTGTCGGATTTCCCTTGGTGATAATATGCCGTCCTCCATTATGAAATATTGTCTCAATTTTACAAATATACAGCAAAAACGCATAGAGACGCCCAATCCAAGCGTCTCTACAATAATTCAGGGATGAAGTAAAAATTAATCGTTCAAGGTAAAAGCTATACCAACTTCAAAAGGATAGAGTTCGGGCCCTTTTGCTTTCTCAAACATGGAAGTGAAATAGCAAGTACTGTAAACCTGAAAAAACTCGTATCCGATCCTTGCTGTAGCTCCCCAGCGAAAGGTATTCAGACTGAAATCATCTTTATTCTTTTCTTTGTGCTTACCATCTGAAGAGTAAATAGTCTTAGTGTGTGACCCTAGTTTTACGGCACCGATAACTCCTGCTCCTATATTTATAGTTCTATGACTGTTCGCAACAGGGATTTGTGCTTCGAGTATTACCGGAAGTGTGAGGTAAGTAGTGGCAAGTTTGGATTTTGAATATTCAGTACCCAGAGGAGGATATAACGGGCCAATAACCCCGTCTAAATCTTTTACGATGGAATTATTTCCGTCAAAGCGGTATTTATTAAAGTTTATTCCAAGTGTGGTTGCAATACCGAAGTGCCTCGTAAATCCGATATTTAAACAGGGAAGAAGAAAATCAAAGTAATATGACTTTGCTGTATTGAGGTCGAAATAGTTATCCTCAGGTTTCAGAGAGGTACTGAAAAAGTCAGTAAGCAGGGAGTTAAATCCCAGCTCAAGTCCTCCGAGGTGGCCCCTGAATCTTTCATAGTTTTTTTTATGAGATCCATAATGGGAACTTCTGTATACTACCACACCATCGTTGTCTTCAACGACACGGTATTCTTTTTTCCCTACCTTAATACGGGTCTCATCTCCCATCTCCTTCACAGAAAAAATCTCATCTCCAACTTTAACTTCTACGGTATCCTTTTTGTTGACACTATTTTTTTTGACGATAGTGTCACTTTTAATTATTCCCTCGGTTTCAGTCTTGGTTGTGTCTTTATTCTCAAGATTCTCAAGTTTTTGTAATTTTTCTTCCTGGCAAAACACAGGTAATGTTAACAGGATTGCAATAGAGATAAATATTAGTTTTTTCATGGCTTTAAAAAATAATTTTGTTAATTGTTTCCGGATATGGGACGGATAGTGTGGCAAAAAAGTTACGGCAGGGGTTCTGATTTTTTTACTGGCGCTTTAAATTTCAGGATTTTTGAACTGAAATAGACTGATTCGGGCTCTCCGTTTAAGCCTTTCTTCTCATCAAGCACCATTTCCCAGCCCAGTAATTTATTGAGTCCCGATATACCGGCTTCTGCAAATTCAAATGCTTTGAGTGGGCTATCTTGTTTTGTGTTATCTTTTAACACTTTTTCCCGAAACGTTTTAGCAATGAATTTCCTGATCCTGGATCTTCCATCGTCAGATTCAGGAACGTCTGTTTTTAAATTCAATGCAATAAGGGTTTTCGGGGTCGATTCTTCTTTCAAAGCGATTCTGGATGATACAGGAATTTTATGAGGCAATATGGCGGCTTGTCCGGCAGGTCTGACCAGGGAAGAATTTGTTACATGAGAATTATTGCCGGTTTCCGGAAGGGAAATATTTGATTTCTTAGTGAGTTGAGATAAGTTTCTGCGCGGATTATCAGATGACCCTATCTTTCCTGTCCTTTTCACTTCATCAGAAACGATTTTAACATCAGGTTTCTGACTTGCAGTATCAGTCAAAAAAATCTGGGCTGTATTTTCAGGTTTGACCTGAAGAGCCTTAGGTTTTGAAATATATGTGAACAGAGCCAGGGCAATAACTGCTGCAGCTGACAATCCAATCAATGTAAGACGCAGAACTTTCTGAGAAGCAGTTCTCCTTAGTAGTACCTTTTTATTTTTGTAAAGTAGCTCAACAGGTGTAATTCTTGTTTTTTGAATCAGCTCAAATGTCTCTTTTCTCGATAGATCATGCTCAATACTCTCTATAAGCTCAATTTTCTGATCGGGTAAGAGATCATTTTCAAGATATCCTACCGACAGGTATTCAAATTGTGAATCTGTAAGGTCGGATGTTGTTTTTTTAAGGTTGTTTTTATGTTTAAAGGATTGACTGCCAGGGTTGAGGCTGACAAGTGTCAATTCATCAAATTCTGCTTTTAATTCGGGGTTCTCATTAAGGAAAAACTGAAGCCGACCGATCTCGACTTCATTCAGATGCCCATCGAGCCAATCGATAATCCATATTTCATAATTTGATCTGTCGATTTTCATGACTAAAGAACTACTTCAATTTTCCCGATATAATTTTTTAAAGCAACACGTCCTCTGTAAATATTGATTTTCACCTGAGCTTCACTCAAACCGGTGATCACTCCTATCTCATTGTAACTGTATCCTTCGTAATCCCTGAGCATAACAGCCGTTCTTTGTTGCTCAGGCAGAAGTTCAAGTGCTTTATGCAGGATCTCATTCAGATCGCTGTACTGTGATTCATGAATCATCTCATTTTCATGAGAAAAATCCAGGTTTGTCATTCTCTTATCTTTCCTGATAATATCTATCATTATGTGATATGCAGTAGAAAAGAGCCATGATTTAACAACAGGGTATTCAAGTTCTGTGACATGTCTCCATAATCTTTCATATGTATCCTGAACGATATCGTTTGCTATCTCTTCATTCTTCAGGTTGCCCCTGATAAAGCGGTAAACCGAATCGGCAAATTCTTCTACGGACCCGTTATATTCCTTTACTGTCATACCATAAATTACAGTGCAAAGACGGATGAAATTACGAAAAGTTACAGAAGATTGCGAAAATAATCAGTAGAGACGACCAATTTGGGCGTCTCTACCGGACTCAAAAATGATTTGTTAAACAATTTCAAAAGTCCTTTGTTTTATTTGGAACGATTATAAATAACAAAATAAAGAAGTATACAAATTCATTATGTTCAGATTGTTAGAAAAGCATGAAAGGATGTTAAACTAAATCAGGCCAGTGATGATCACAATTACGATATTGATATTGATTCTGGTAATAAAAAGGGTAGTAGCCTATATAATATCGGTTATCAAATGAAAATATGTATTTATTTATTGTAGAGACGCCCAATCTGGGCGTCTCAAAAAAACACATCCGATAAAAAGGACACTCAATTTGAAAAGCTCTATAAAACTTCTAAAGAATAAACATGAATAGAAATACTTTTATTTCATCAGTTGCTGCATTTACTGCAGCCCCTTTTATTTTTGGTTTTCGAAATCAGAAAACAGATCTCCGCCTGGGCAAAGGGTTTAAGATAAGTGCCGGAGAAGGAAGGGTTCATGGTCATCTCACATTAAAAGGTGTAAACTCAAATATTATGGATTTGAAGGTATCCGGTAAAGACACAAATGGCGATCTGGCCATATTTGAACAAACCAGCATATCTCAGGGACGGGGTACTCCTTTGCATGTTCATTACTTTCAGGATGAAATATTTTTTGTAATTGACGGGGAGTATTATTTCCAGGCTGGTGACGAAAAGTATAAGTTGAAGATTGGGGATAGTATCTTTTTACCAAGAAAAGTTCCCCACGCCTGGACCCAGGTAAGTGAAAAAGGGAAAATGACTGTGACTTTTCAGCCAGCAGGAAAAATGGAAGAGTTTTTTGTAACTATGGCAGGATTGTCAAAGGAACCTACAGCCGAAGAGATTTCTAAGATTTTTGCTGAAAATGATATGAAGATAGTTGGTCCTCCTCTCAAGATCGCCTGAATCATAAATGTAGAGACGCCCAACCTGGGCGTCTAAAACCAATTACACAGGCGTTTCATGAAGAATATCAACTAGTTAAATAAAAAGAGACGCCCATGCTGGACGTCTCATGAAAATTATAAATTGGTCATATTAAAAGAGACGCCCAATTCGGGCGTATCTACAGAAATATGATAAGATTTTTATTATTTTGATTTATAAACCCTTACCCAGTCGATCTCCATTGAGGTCATTCCATTAATTGGTTTATCCAGACCACCTGCTAAAAGGACATACATAGCATCCTGTGGAATGTCTGAAGTTTGTGTAAAGACCTCTGCTCCATTTATTTTCCAGACAAGTTTATCGGGTGTCCACTCAAGTGAATAGATAAAATAGTCATTTGAATACTTTGAACCGAGTGAGGTTTTTGAGTTATTCCCATTGGCTGAGAAATAATCAAACCATACTTTCCCTTTGCCTGTTCTGCAGATATCCAGATGCGGAGTGATTTTATCTGCAAGCATCCAGAAGGCACTTTTAGCAGCAGGATTACCGAGTTTGATTTTAGCTGTGAAAAGGCCGTACTTCTGTCTGAAACTGTTTCCGGAATTTATTAGTCCTGAGGTAAAGTTAAATTCTTTGGTGGTAAAGCCTTTAGAAGCTGACCAGACTTTACCTGAAATCTTCTGTGATTTGGTGTTGATTTTCAGGATACTGTTTCTGACTTCAAAGTTTTCTTTTTCTGTGTATGCCTGAAGATCTGATTCAACAGAGTATCTGTCCTTAAGCAGCTTTTCTCCCCAGTAATAATTGGTCAGCCATTTTGTTGTATCAAGTTTTTCCCCGTCAAATTCATCACTGAATGTAAGTTCCCTGCTTTTTAATATATCAAATTTGTCGGAGTCCCTGATTTTAAAGTACCAGATAATATCCTCGTTTTTCTTTAGTTTTTTGTATTCCTGTATCTCCTTAAACATCTCGGTCTTCTCAAATCTCTTTTTATCAAGCAGATAAGCCTTGCTATCTTTAAATTCTTTAGTTGCTACATAATCCTGAAGTTCATGATATCTGGCTAGCCGGGCAGAA
>Ga0302206_1000986_pt1 | contig 10708 bp, 10 predicted proteins | sample II_Fen_E2_1_FD_194581 | JGI IMG/M metagenome (GOLD analysis project Ga0302206, IMG submission 194581) | Peat permafrost microbial communities from Stordalen Mire near Abisko, Sweden - II_Fen_E2_1 | ecosystem: Environmental > Terrestrial > Soil > Wetlands > Permafrost | place: Sweden: Abisko...
CCTAATTTGTTTTTCAATAACCCTAGTGTTCACTATAAAATTATTCTCTCATGAAAAAAATTAACTCCTCCGTTATCAGCTTTATTACGCTGCTATTTTGTGTTCTTTCTGTTCAAAGTGTTTTGGCTGTAGAAGTCCCTCTAAAAAAAGGCGATGCACCTGGCATCGGATCTAATATGCTCTCTAAATCTAATTCTGTACTTCCTGTATCTGTTTCATTAGATGACACCACTCTAAGTATCTTCTTCAGTAAGTCAGTTGGTACCGCTCATATAACTATTGAAGACGAAAACGGCAATGTAGTTTATCAAGAGGTTGTTAATACAAACTCAACTCTTGAATCAGATATTGAAACTGGAGGTTTTGATAGTGGAAATTACACATTAAAAGTTTCTTACGGAACTACGACCTTAATTGGTAATCTTCAATTATAATTAATTACTATATAACGAGGCGGTATTTACAGCCGTCTCGTTTAATTATTTGAATAACTAAAACAGTAATGTTTCAAAATATAGACTTATGAAAAATATATTAAAGATATTATTAACAAAAAACGACAACTATAAATACTCTAATGTTTATACTACAGAGGTTTTAGATAATAGAAACATTACTATAACCGACATCGTTGATGAAATGCAAAAAGAAGGGCTAGATGTCGACCGGGAAACTGCACTTAATATTATTTCTCATTTTAACAGAAAAGTAACCCAGGAGGTTTTTACAGGTAAAAATGTAAATACCGGACTTGTTAATATCTGTCCGACAGTAAAAGGATCTCTCAACGAGAAAAGATGGAACCCAAGAGCTAATCGCATTGAAATTGGTTTAAAAATAGGAGAAGAACTGACGAATGCTTTATCAGAAACTGTATTGAAACTTATTGATGAAAAATCACAAGTTGTTGAAAGTTACGATTTAGTAAATCAGGTAAATCAGGCTCCGGAGGTTACTATTATCAATGAAGAAAAGAAAGTTGACTTTGGAAACATAAAACTGAATATCAATGAAGATCCAGCTTGTGGTATTGCATTCAGAACCTGGTTGTGGAAATCCTAATCTATTATAATATTGTTTACAAAGCATAGATTCCTGTATTAATTTCCTTAACTTTGCTAAAAGCAATTGATTGCAATGTATTATTTTTATACATTTGCAGTCAATTGCTTTCTTGTTTTCAGGAAAAACGGAAGAAGAATTAATTATAATAGCTTACTTTGAAAATGAACTACAAAATTAACCTGTTCCTCCCTTTCATTTGCATACTTCTTTTAAGCTGTTCTATTACTCCTTCCGAACTAAAAGTTGCAGAACAACTTATTGAATCAAAACCTGATTCGGCATTAAAAATTCTTCAAAGGATAAAACCACAAAATATAAAATCTGATTATAATAGAGCACTGTACGGACTGCTAAAGATTGAAGCTCTGGATAATAATTATATTCCACTTACTCCTGATTCAGCACTAGACTTTTCGATAGCCTACTATAAGAAGAAAAATGACCAAAAACATCTAGCTACTTCCTATTTCTATAAAGGAAGAATATGCAGGAACATGCAGAAAGATGATAAAGCTATTGCGCTATTTTTTTCAGCCTTTGATTATTTTTCAAAAAACAATGATTACTTTTTTTTATCAAAGATTTATTCAAATTTCGGAGATGTTTGCTTGTTCCAAACTGATTATAAAACTGGACTACACTATTATAAGTTAGCATTGGAATGCGCAAAAAAGAGTGGAGAAAATATAAATTATAAGATAATCTATTTAGGAAATGCTTATCGAAGAATGAAGAATTTTAAAACAGCAAAAAAATATTACCAAAAGACAAAAATACAACCAAATGATTCAATTTTATATGGTATGAAAATTCAAGAGATGGGTCTTAACTTTTATTTTTCTAACAACTTTGATTCTGCCCAATACTATATTCGAAAAAGCATCAAATATCCGTCTAAAAAGAATGCCTATGCTACAAAGTATTATGCACTAAGTGATTTGTTATTTGATTTGGCTAAATATGATTCTGCTTCATATTATGCTAAAGTGGCTCTAAGCTATCCTCATAATTTTTATACACAACGTGAGTGTTACCGAATTCTGACAAATGTAGAATATCTTCGAAAAGATATTACGTTGATGAACAAATATATGGAACAATATAAAAATTCATCTGACTCAGTCCGTAAAATAGAATCACAACCAAAATTCAAAGTTCTGGAAAGTCTACACTATGCAGATTTAAAGGCTAAAAAAGCAAAACAGGAAATGATTCTATTTGTTGCAATATTACTGATATCAATGCTTCTATCAGGGTTGTTGGTACATGTGCTTTATAAGCGCAACAAACAGAAAAAACAGCAACTGAGTATCGTAAAGGATGAGCTTAATCAAAAACAACAGCATGTAAGCAAAAGTTTATCTAAGAAAATTGAAGAAAACAAAGCATCTCATATCATCAAACAAAAAAAATCCAAGCCGGAGCTGGTCAAACTTTTATACAACAATACATTGCACTTAGATAACTGGCAAGAGTTTAAGTTTGAAATGAATCATACTTTCAATCAAATAATTGACAAATTGGAAAAGGAGTACCCTGAAATAACACAGCGAGAGTTAATCTGGTGCTGCCTTCACTTGCTGGAGATTCCAAATTCTGATAGAATCGACATACTTGATACAACAACTGATGGTTTGTATAAACTGAAACAAAGGCTAGCTAAAAAAGTAAAACTAAAATCCACGAAGGAATTAGATGATTTATTAAAACAAATCATAACCTTATAACACCGTAAAAACTACATCATTTCTTGTCGAAAAAAATTCTTTAATTCAAAAAAAATTATTGTAAAAGAAGATTATTGAGTATTTTTGTCATTTCGTGATAAATCCACCTTAACCTTAAAGATTAAGTGCAAATACAAAACTTATTGATTTTAAGCATTATGCAACGATGAGTCTAAGATATTACAATATCATAATTTCTTTGCTTTGTTTACTATTAGCAAGCTGCAGCTCTACCCCAGATGAACTGAAAATTGCCGAACACCTTATTGCATCCAGACCAGATTCTGCGTTAACTATCCTCCAAACGATAAGACCACAAAATATTAAACTAGATTCTCACATTGCTTTATATTGTCTGTTGATAAATAAAGCATTATCAAAAACTGACAAATATCCGGCATCCGATTCCACTAATAACATATCGATTAATTATTACAAAAAAATCAATGAAAAAGAGCGCTTAATTGAGTGTTATTTTTACCGAGGCAGACTATTCATGCATCTGAAAAAGTTCGATGAAGCCACGAATATGTTCTTAAAGGCATTAGACAATAAGTCAGAAACAAAACACGATGATCTCTGGGCTGAACTATACCAAGATTTGGGGAATATCCGCTACATTCAACACGAATATTTAAATGCCCGGGAGAAATACATCCAATCTGCAAAATACTTTGATAAATACAGTGCCGTACTTGAGTCAAATTATAGACTAATAGACATTGGGCGCACATATTTCTCAGAAAAAAAATACAATTCAGCACATTTCTACTATTCAAAAGTTTTAGGCCAATCTAAAGACTCATTTCTTACCGGAACAGCTCTTCAGGAAATCGGTATAAACTACTTGCACTCTGGGAATATTGATTCTGCAAAAAAATATCTAACAAGATGTCTAATTTATCCGGGAAAAGCAGAAAATAAAGGATTGCAATTTATGAATCTGGCTGATATATACTTGAAGTGTAGCCTATACGACTCGGCTTTTCATTATACATCTCTTGCATTAAAGGAATCTTCTGATTTATTAACTAAACGTGAGTGTTACCGAATTCTGGTTGACATTGAGTATCATAAGAAGAATCTTATCCAAATGGGTAAATACATGACACTTTTTCAGTCATATTCGAATTATGTAAAAGCAATGGAGTCTCAAACTAAAAGTACAGTTATAGAGAATTTACACGATACAAGTGAAGTTGAAAAAGGAACAAAAAGGAAAATTGTTATTATTCTTTCAATATTGTTTATTGTACTGTCACTCTCGGGTATTATCATTTACCTGCTGTACAAACGAAATAAAGCAAAAAAAACTCAACTAAAATTATTTCGTGATCAATTGAGTACAAAGCAGGAATTTGTCAGCAGAAACTTAAGTAAGAAGATTGAGTCAGCCAAAGAAACACAAACTGATCTTCGAAAAAAGGCAAGTCCTGAAGAAAGAGTAAAGCTAGACAAAGAGCTTTACAATAATACTCTCCAACTTGAAAAATGGGATAATTTTAAAGTAGAAATGAATCAAACTTTCAATCAGATAATTGATAAACTGGAATCGAATTTTTCCGGCATTACTCAACGTGAAATGATCTGGTGTTGCTTACACTTATTAGAAGTTCCTAACACGGATAAGATGTTGATTCTTGAAGCAAGCTCTGATAGCTTATACAAGTTAAAGCAAAGACTTGCAAAAAAACTGAATCTAAAGACAACAAAGCAACTTGATTCATTTCTCATTGAAATTATTTCTGCATAACTATCCTCATGCAACCGCTCAACTTGACAGGTATTTAGCTTAAATTATAACTGCCTAGAATGAATGTCCAAAATTTGCAGATGCAGCACTTTTAATCTTCTTATATTCTGCAACTTATAAATCCCGATGTCCAAAAATATTCTGTTCAATTTTTGGTTCAGTTATTCTATTTATATACTTTAGTGCCTTTAAATGTGTACTATTTTCTATCTAAAATTCTAAAGAAACTAAGCGGTATTGTCAATAAGGTATAGTGAACAATCCCTATTATTATTTGTCCTCCAACCTAAACCTTCATTTTGAGGATTACAAATCGTAATTTTGCTTTGGCCATACCGCTTCATAAAAATGCCTTCGTTACTAATTAACGAAGGCATTTTTAATTGTATAAGTTCAAAAGGTGCTTTTATTCCAACAGGCGTCGTTCTGCCTCTTTTACTTTTTCAAAGCAGAACTCTGATAAAATTGAGTTTTTGTAAATACTAATTTCATCGTTAAAAAGATTGCCTATACTTCCCTGATGAGTATGATTGATTGACTTGTTTGGATGGAAATTTCCGGCTTCTATTTCAAGCCCAACTTGCTTATAAGCATCGCGAAATGGCATACCTGCCAGAGTTAGTCTGTTTACTTCCTCCACACTAAAAAGATAATCATAACGAGTATCATTCAGAATTTCAGTATTAACCTTCACTTCTGACATCATCATAGCGGTCATTTCAATGCAATCTGTCAGCTCGGCAAAAGCTGGTACAAAAATCTCTTTAATTATCTGCAGATCGCGAAAATAACCTGATGGTAGATTATTTGTGATCATCATTATTTGCTGAGGAAGCGATTGCAACTTATTACATTTGGCTCGTGTCAGCTCGAAGACATCCGGATTTTTTTTATGAGGCATAATACTAGAACCCGTTGTAAACTCGTCAGATAAACGTATGAAACCAAAGTTCTGCGAAGTGAACATACAGGCATCAAAAGCCAACTTAGCAATAGTAGCAGCCACACTTGCCAGGGAGTTTGCTACAGTGCGTTCCATTTTTCCACGACCCATCTGAGCATAAACAACATTGTAATTCATGCTATCAAAACCCAATAAATCAGTAGTCAACTGACGATTAAGAGGGAAAGACGAGCCATAACCGGCGGCCGAGCCTAATGGATTACGATTAGTGATCTTCCAGGCAGACAATAGCAGTTGTAGATCATCCGCCAGGCTTTCGGCATAAGCACCAAACCAAAGTCCGAATGACGACGGCATAGCCACCTGCAAATGCGTATAACCCGGGAGCAACACATCTTTATATCTGTTGCTTTGAGAAATCAGTACCTCGAACAAATCTGAAACCGTAGAAACTGTTTTTTGAATTTCGGCCCGGGCAAACAATTTTAAATCCAACAATACCTGATCGTTGCGCGAGCGTCCGCTATGAATTTTTTTTCCCACATCGCCCAACTTACGAGTCAACATGAGCTCTACCTGGGAATGTACATCTTCTACTCCGGCTTCAATAACAAAAGTTCCGCTCTCTGCCAGTTTGTATATGTTTTTCAGTTCATCGAGTAACAATTTCAATTCATTAGCCCGTAACAAACCGACTGATTCGAGCATACGAATATGAGCCATAGACCCAAGCGCATCATACTTTGCCAAAAACACGTCCATCTCACGGTCGCGGCCTACCGTAAATGCTTCAATACGGGCATTTACTTGTGTACTTTTTTCCCAAAGTTTTGTTGCCATAATATTCTATCATTTATTCAGACCTTTTGCAAGCAAATCGGCCACCATATTCACACCTTCTTTAAGTTTCTTATCAACCATCATTTTTATCATGGCTGGCAAATCTGCCTTTACAGTCAGTTTCATGGCCGTTTTGTTTTCTTCAATCTGTTTGAGTTGAATCCATACGTTCACATTAACAGGGGCATTTTCAGACTCAAACTTAACCGTTTTGAATGGTTCTCGCTCAATTACTTTAAAGCCAATCTTACCAAACCCTTCAACAACAAATTTACAACTATCGGTATCAAACTCTAAATCTTTGACTTTATCTGTCGGAGGGTTTTGCTCCTGAATTTTCTTGAGATTGTTTAAGTCACTTAATATACCAAAAACCACTTCTTCATTCGAAGAAATGGTTTTAATATCGCTTTCGTATGTCGTCATATTTTTTTATTTACAAATTGTAGAGATTTTAAATCAATAACGTGTCTATTAATCAACAGTTACGCTGTATTAACGATTTTATATTCGTTATGTTCAGTTATTAATCTAAAATTACTATAAACTGCCTCTATTCTGCTCTCCAGGTTGACGGATTTTTGCGCCATTCCTGCAATGCCTCCATATCGTCTGCTGCAATATAGTTTGTGGATAAGGCTTCAGCCAATACAGCATCATAATTGCATAAAGTAGTCAGTTTTACTTTAGCCGCTTTAAATTTTTCTTCTGCAACAGGAAATCCATAAGTGAAAATCGCCAACATTCCGAGCACTTCTGAGCCATCTTTACGAATAGCTTCTACAGCTTTCAGACTGCTTCCACCTGTGGATATTAAATCTTCGATAACGACCACCTTCTGCTTTGGACGCAAATCGCCTTCAATCATGTTTTCCAACCCATGATCTTTTGGAGTAGGACGAACATATACAAATGGCAGTCCAAGCACATCGGCCACCAAAGCTCCCTGCGCTATTGCTCCTGTAGCTACACCGGCAATAACCTCTACTTCCGGATACATTTCAAGAATAAGTCGGGCTAATTCTAGTTTGATAAAACTACGGGTTTGTGGATAAGATAAAGTTTTGCGATTATCGCAATATATTGGTGAGTTCCATCCAGATGCCCACACAAATGGGTTTTTGGGTTGTAATTTTACAGCTTTAATCTTCAGTAGTTTTTCAGCTACACTTTTTTCTAATAGTTTCATTTTTAGTTGGTTTTATTGCAAATAAGTAACAATATCTTGGTGTAAACACTTGAGTATTTCTGTCTAGCAAAAGTAAGCAAACAAGTTGAGACATAAAACATAAAAAGAGATATTTTAAAACATTTTTTGGCTCAACGTATTGTATAAATATAACAAATATGAAACAGTAAATGAGGCTCCGAAAATCAAAAAGTGTATTTTTATGCACACCTAATTTACAGGTGAAAGGAATGCATCCTCTATGTGTTCAATTTCAAAATTTTGTCCACGGGGAATAACCGAAATAACATCAAAGCGGGTTTCTCCGTGCCAATCGAACTTTAAAATGTACTCATGAGCAGCACTTACAATATTGCGAATTTTACGCGGCGTTATGGCTTCCTGCGGATGTTCGAAAGTCTCGGTAGAGCGCGTTTTAACCTCAACTACGACCAACCAATCATCTTTCCTAGCCACAATATCCAATTCCAGCTTTCCACATTGCCAGTTCGTGTGAAGAATGCGGTATCCTTTCGACCTTAAGTAAGCCTGCGCACGTTCTTCACCAATATCTCCCAATTCATTATGTTCTGCCATAGCACAAAGGAATAAATACAAGATTATCAACTAAATATTTTCAAAAATACAGTTTTTTGTTATAAACTCAATGATTGTGCAAGGATAATATTATTTTTGTACGGTATATCCACACTCTATGGCAAAAAAAACTACTATTCCTGCATCGCAACGTAACTCGCTGCGCACGCATCGACAAATATTTACTCTCAACGATGAGGAAAATAAAGCTTTAAATCGTTATATTGCGAAATATAAGGTTCAGAATAAATCTAAATTTATTCGCGAAGCACTTATGATGACTATAATCCGTAAAATGGAAGAAGATCATCCTACTCTATTCGACTAAAAAATATTTCCTTTGCTGTTACTTTTTGCTTTTCCCAAAGTCTCCTAAAACAATTAAAATTATGGAATATATTTTCGCAATATTAGCATTGGCAGTAGGTTTTCTTATTGCATGGTTTCTTGGACTGCGTAAACAAAATATGCTCCGCGTCATATCCGAAAGCAATGAAAAAAACCTTTTGGCAAGTCTGAACGAAACTGAAATGCAAAAGTCTGTGGCACTTGAAACTTTACGCATGAAGTCCGACGAATTGCAAAGAATACAACTGGAATTGGCTTCTCAGCTGGAAATTGCCAACAATCGTGGCATAGAAGTTGCTACTTTGAAAACGATTAATGATAACCTGAGCGAAAAGCTGGAAAATCAGAAAACCGAGATTGAAAGTTTGCAAAAGCGACTGACAGCGGAGTTTGAAAACATAGCAACCAAGATATTGAAAGAACGGTCGGATGAATTTTCATTGTCGAACCACAAAAACCTGAGCGAAATTCTGAATCCATTAAAAGAGCGTATCCAGCTTTTTGAAAAGAAAGTTGATGATGCGTACGACAAGGAATTGCGTGACAAGATAAGTCTGCGTGAAGAAGTGCGTAAACTTACAGAACTCAACACGCGTGTGAGCGAAGAAGCCAATAACCTGACCAAAGCGCTTAAAGGCGATGTGAAAAAGCAGGGCAACTGGGGCGAAGTCATTCTAGAGCGCGTACTGGAACGTTCTGGCTTAACCAAAGGACAGGAATACGAACGTGAAGAGGTAGTAGGTGGAGCCGACATGAGCGTGCAAAGACCCGATGTAATTATCCATTTGCCTGACAATAAGCATATTGTTATCGACTCAAAGGTTTCGCTGGTTGCATATGAGCGATTTGTATCTGCCGACGCAGATGAGCTGCGCGCTGTTTATCTAAAAGAACATGTGAACTCGCTTCGCAGTCACGTGAAGTTACTGAGCGAGAAAAACTATCAGAATGCTCAAAATCTGAATACACCGGATTTTGTTCTTATGTTTTTGCCAATAGAGGCATCGTTTTCGGTGGCGGTTCAAGGCGATGGAGAAATCTTTGCTTATGCGTGGGAAAGAAAAATAGTTATAGTAAGCCCTACCACGTTATTGGCAACACTGCGTACCATTTCATCGATATGGAAACAAGAAAACCAGACGAAAAATGCGCAGGAAATTGCTCGATTGAGTGGAGCGCTGTACGATAAATTTATTGGCTTTACGGAAGATATGGTGAAAATTAAAGCCAACATCGACCGCACTTCCAACTCGTACGACGACGCAATAAAAAAAATGAAAGATGGCTCGGGTAATATTATTCGTACAGCCGAAAAGATAAAAGAATTAGGCGCCAAAACCGGAAACAAATCTTTGCCTTCAGGTTTTGATAATTGATTGAAACTGGTTATTGATTCCAGAGAAGATCAATGGCCAATAGTAAATTGTATTAAGTTATAAGGTATGAAGTATCAGGTATTTTCTTTGTTTTTTTTCTTATTGTTTATATTGAATGTCACAACTGTACATTCATCAAATTATAAAGTTGACATATCAAATTCTGATCCTGGAATAATTAACACCGACAGCCTATTACATGCGGTACTGACTGACACCACCGCAACCGAAAAAGTGACAAAACCACTCCCCGCAAAAAGAATTTTGCGACATAAATCTCCCGACAATCGAATAACTATGCCGGTACTAGAGACTCCACTGGCTGTTATTAAGTCTGAACACGATAGCACTCTCCACGCAGAAAAAATGGCGGAAATTGAAGCTCAAAAAGTAGATTCGCTTTTACTTCTGGCCAATCCACTACTGATAGAACTTGTTTACAAAGGATTGTCGTATGATTTAAACCTGAGTCCAAAAACCGATTTAAGGGCTATGTATTACGGAGGAAATCCTAAAACGCTGGCTAATGGATTGATGAATCATAAAAAAACTGCAACGCCAAATGAAAACGTTGAAGAGCTGAGGCGATTAACCCGAGACGAAATAACCCGCACAGCATTTCATTTATATACCACCAGATTTGACGCTTTACCAAATCCGGATGGTTATAAGAGCCACCTCATAGAGGATAAGAAATTTGCAGAGCTGAAATTATTCAATGCAAAAATTGATAAAAACCGATATGACCGCCAGTTGATTGTGAAACGAGAAGTATCAGGGCCATGGAGTCATAGTGCTAACGCTCTTGCTCAGTTTTCTGAAAGCGTTATTTCGGGCAACTGGTATCAGGGGGGTAATAGCAACATTGCTATTCTGGGCATCTTGTCCGGTCAGCTGAACTATGACAACAAGAAGAATATTCAGTGGGAA
>Ga0302206_1000988_pt1 | contig 10699 bp, 9 predicted proteins | sample II_Fen_E2_1_FD_194581 | JGI IMG/M metagenome (GOLD analysis project Ga0302206, IMG submission 194581) | Peat permafrost microbial communities from Stordalen Mire near Abisko, Sweden - II_Fen_E2_1 | ecosystem: Environmental > Terrestrial > Soil > Wetlands > Permafrost | place: Sweden: Abisko...
CTCGGATTCAATTCAGTTTTGGATACCGATTTCAGTGCCGACCTTACTATTATGGAAGAAGGTACTGAACTTCTTGTAAGGCTTAAAAAAGCCCTTGTTGATGGCAATAAAGAAATCTCATTGCCTATGTTTACATCCTGTTCCCCTGGGTGGATAAAATTTGTTGAACATAAATACCCGGAATTCCTTCCAAACCTCTCTACCTGTAAATCACCGCAACAGATGTTTGGTGCACTTGCCAAGACTTATTACGCCAGGAAGCGCAATATAGATCCTTCAAAAATCATATCGGTTTCAATAATGCCCTGCACTGCGAAAAAATTTGAAGCAGACAGACCTGAAATGCGTTCGAGCGGGTTTAAAGATGTTGATTTTGTTCTTACAACACGCGAACTTGCGGTTATGATAAAACAGGCAGGTATAGATTTCAGAAATATTGAAGAAGCAAATTACGATTCAATAATGGGAGAGTCAACCGGTGCCGCTGTGATCTTTGGTGCAACAGGAGGAGTTATGGAAGCTGCTTTGCGTACTGCTTATGAGATTGTTACCGGTCGTGAAGTACCGTTTGGAAATCTGAACATAACTCCAGTGAGAGGTATGGAAGGAGTTAAAGAGGCGACAATAAAAATAGAAGGATGTGTTGATGCATGGAAATTCCTTGAAGGCGCTGAACTGAAAGTAGCTATTGCACATGGCCTTGTTAATGCCAATAAAATAATGAAGTTGGCTCGCGAAGGGAAAGCTCCATATCATTTTATTGAGATTATGGGTTGCCCCGGAGGATGTATCGGAGGTGGCGGTCAGCCAATTCCAACCAGCCTGGCAATAAGGCAAAAACGTATGAAAGCAATCTACTCTGAAGATGAACACAAAGAACTGCGTAAATCACATCTTAATCCCGATGTAATTGCAATTTATAAGGAGTTCCTCGATCAGCCTAACAGCCATAAGTCGCACGAACTGCTTCATACACATTATGTAGAACGGGATAATTATTAATATTAACCTATACTGATCTGACTTGAAACGAGAAAGCCGGCTTTAATCATCCGGCTTTTTATTTTATATGATAATAATTGATTGCTCTTAGAATTCCTTAAAAAAGTGCATTATGGCAGGAAAAGAATGATTGTCATACTTGATGAAAAAATTAAATTGTAATTTTAGAATAAAAATTGTCATGATAAACATTGAAGCATTATTCAAAGTCTCATATGGTCTGTATATTGTTTGCTCCGGGGACAAAATCCACGGCAATGGGTTCATCTCAAATTCTGTTTTCCAGGTTACTGCCGAACCTGCACAATTTGCAGTATGCTGTAATAAAAACAACTTCACGGCTGAATTCATTAAGAGACATAATGCCTTTTCCGTTTCAGTTCTGGATCAGAATGTATCTTCTGAAATAATTGGATCATTTGGATACCGATCTGGAAAGGATTTCGACAAAATGGCTGGAAAAGATATCCGGTATGCTGATACAGGTGTACCTGTTGTGCTCAATGATTGTATTGCATTTTTTGAAATCAAATTAGTACAGACTGTTGATGCAGGAACTCATTTGATTTTTATTGGAGAACTTATTAATGCAGAAATACTTGACAAAAATAAAGAACCACTGACCTATTCTTATTACCGTCAGGTAAGAAAAGGGGTTGCTCCTAAAAATGCACCAACATATATTGATAAATCGAGACTTGATAAACCGGAAAATACATCGATATCAAAAAAATATAAATGCCCTTCTTGCGGATATATTTACGACAATGCCTCCGAAAAAGTATTGTTTGAAAATTTACCTGACAACTGGGTTTGTCCTGTATGCGGGACGGAAAAATCTGATTTTTTTGAAATTTAATAATCAAATCACTTTAATGCCATGACAAAATCTTTAAAAGGAACAAAAACGGAACAAAACCTGCTGAAAGCATTTGCAGGCGAATCACAAGCCAGAAATCGCTACGAATTCTTCTCCAGCGTTGCAAAAAAAGAGGGTTACGAGCAAATTGCAGCAATTTTTATGGAAACTTCATTGCAGGAAAAAGAACACGCAAAACGCTTTTTCAAATTCCTTGAAGGAGGAGTTACAGAGATTACAGCAAGCTACCCTTCCGGTATAATAGGGACAACAAAAGAAAACCTTAAAGCAGCGGCGGAAGGAGAGAATGAAGAATGGACAGATCTATATCCTCATTTTTCTGAAACTGCTAAAGAAGAAGGTTTCCCGGAAATTGCAGCAGCTTTTAAAATGGTAGCAAAGGTTGAAACTGAACATGAACGCAGGTATCTGAAATTACTTCAGAATATTTCTGAGGATAAGGTATTTATAAAAGATGGCAAGGTCTGGTGGAAATGCCTTAATTGCGGATACGTTTATGAATCAGAGAAAGCTCTGGAGAACTGTCCGGTCTGCCTCCATCCAAAAGCGTATATGCAAATCAGAGAGGAGAATTACTAGTTGATAATAAACTTATTTAACCGCTAAGGACACAAAGAAGGCGCAGAGTGAGTAAAGGTAAAATGTTGTAAATATGACCTTTGCTATCTTGGTGTTATTCTTTGCGACCTTTGCGGTTATTGGATTTCAGCTTTTTCAGAAGCCATGCCATATTCTCGCCCAGGACTTTCATAGTTCTCATTCCTTCTTCGTCTTTAAGAACTTCTCCCTTTTCTCGTCCGATAGCAATATTCCAGTATGAGGAGCCGGGTATGATCATCTCATTGATCAGAAAAAAATGATTAATACTGTCAAAGGCATGCATTGCCCCGGCACGTCTGACAGCAACTACTGCCGCACCCGGCATATGTTTCAATGGTTTGCCGGCTCCGCCCAGGGCAAAACTTGAGACTTCAAGGAATGCCTTTGCATCTGCTGTAATATCAGCATTATATACAGGTGATCCGATAATAAGTGCATCAGCTTTTAATATCCGTTCGATGCATTTATTTATCACTTCATTTTTCTGATGACAGTATCCATCCTTTTTTTTCCTGCACTTCATACAGGCAATACATCCATTGACCTCTTTCCCTCCGAGCTGAAAAAATTCAGTCTTGATATCTTCTTTTTCTAACGCTTTAAATACTTCATAAATAAGAAGTTCCGTGTTTCCTCCCTTGCGTGGACTGCAGTTGATTCCGAGTACTTTCATGATTTATAATGCTAATAATACATAAGTTAAGAAAAATCAAAATACTTTCATTGATTCATTTTTAATTTCCAGCTGATCTCGCAGATTTTCGCAGAATACCTTATATTTATCAATGAAAATCAATGCAATCTGCGAAACCATATTTTTTATATTATCAGTCCTAAACATCTCATATAATATAATTATCCGATAATATTCAATATCTCCTCTATATCAATGTCCTTCAGTGGGTTATTGCTTGATATAAATATGTCGGCAAGTTTAGATTTCTTCTCCTGTAATCTAACTATTTTTTCTTCGATACTGTTGCTGGTTATATACCTGTAGACGAATACACTTTTATATTGGCCTATTCTGTGAGCGCGGTTTAAAGCCTGCATTTCAGATGCCGGGTTCCACCACGGATCGAGTATAAAAACATAATCAGCCGCGGTAAGATTGAGACCAACACCTCCTGCTTTAAGTGAGATCAGGAATATTTTATTTTCCGGATCAAGCTGGAAGCTGTTTACTATTTTTTCTCTCTTTGTACTCGCGCCGGTAAGCATTGCAAAACGGATTCTTTTTTTTCTTAATTCTCCGGCATAAAGCTCAAGATGCTTGACAAAAGATGAGAAAACCAGTATTTTATGGCCTTCGGCAATAACACTTTCCATATCCTGAAGCACGGTTTCGAATTTTCCGGAGCCAAATGTATATTCCTCATTAGACATAACAGGATGATTGGAGAGCTGCCTGAGCTTCATCAAACCCTGAAGAACCACTATAGCCGATTTCTCAGGACCAGTGGAAGCAATACTTTTCAGGATGCTGTTTCTGACGGATGATTTTTCTTCATCATATACTTTAAATTGTTCATCAGTCATATCGCAAAAGACAGTCTGCTCAGTAACAGGTGGCAGATCACGTGCAACCATTTCTTTTGTGCGCCTCAGTATGAATGGTTGTATTATCTTTCGAAGCTTAAGCTCTTTTTCATCATCCCCCATTTTTTCAATTGGTTTTGCAAATTCCCTTCTGAAAAACGCCAGGTCTCCAAGTAATCCGGGATTGACAAAATTTAATTGAGTCCAGAGGTCAGTAAGTGAATTTTCCACCGGAGTGCCAGTAAGTACCAGTTTGAATTCAGATTTAAGCCTGGTTACAGTTTTATAAAGCATTGAAGCCGGATTTTTTATGACCTGGCTTTCATCGAGAATGATATAATGAAATGAAAATGAGCTGATCAGTTCAATGTCTTGACGAATAGTATGATAACTTGAAAGGATAATATCAAAATTTTGAAAATATGAAGTCGACTTCTTACGCTGGTTGCCTTTATAACTGCAGACTTTCATCTCAGGCACGAATCTTTTTATCTCATTTTCCCAGTTATAAATGAGTGAGGCCGGGACAATAATAAGTGATGTAAGATTTACTGATGTGGTCTTAAATAAGCTTGGTTCAATATTTTCTGCATGTCTTGTATCTAAAGGCTGGTTTTCTTTATTATACTGAAGCATAGCAAGCGTTTGAATTGTTTTGCCAAGACCCATATCATCGGCAAGACAACCGCCAAGTCCTGCCGTCTGCAGGAAATTCAGCCAGTTCAGACCCTCAGCCTGGTACCGCCTCATAGTACAACTAAGTCCCCTGGGCACCTCGATTTCCGGAACCTGATCGGGTACAAGCAACTTTTCGAGTCTTTTGAATCCGGTACGTCCCTCATCATTAAAGGTATCACCCAGTAAGGAAAAATGTTGCTTGTGGATTCTGACTGAATCATCAGAACTCTTTCCGAACTCAAAAATATTTTTGTATTTCGTAAACCATGTTTCAGGTAATATAGCTATGGACCCATTTGGGAGTTCATATTCCCTGATTCCTTCAAGAATGTTCTTTCTGAAACGGCTGAAGGGAATACTGTAATCTCCAATCTTAACTACTGCTCTGAGGTCAAACCAATCATTGTCAATCTGGCTGCTGATCTCAATATCCACAGGTTTTAAATTGTAATTATTATCAAGTTTAGAGATGAGGATAAATCCAGAGGCTGTTATTTCGGGATAATTGCTGTTTACAATTTCCAGGATTGTATATAATTCATTTTTCTTTTTATTCCCGGTTGAAACAGGAAAGAAATTTATATCATCATCAGAAAAGAATCCTAGTTCTCCAAGTGTTTTCTGACATTGTTTTTCCCATTCGAAATCACGGTAATACTTCCTGAATATGAAATTTTCTCCTTCTTTTTCAAACTTTGTGAAAGATGTTGATGGATCATTTGAAAAGATTTTATTTCCCTGGTAATTATACTTTAATATTAGTACGGGACTGCCTTTTAACCCTGTCTCAAGGTCAAGAAGTGCTTCTTTTTTTGGAATGGCTTCTATGATATCGAAACCACTGTTCTCAACTTTATAATTATTAATTGTATTCAGGACAAAACCACTGAAATATTTTAATTCTGATTTTTTTGGAATAAGAATATTTTCTTTTGTAAGGAAAGGTTTCAATTTGGATCCATCAATATCAGAAACGAATACCAATCTGTGATCTTCTCTGATTATGCATGGATTCATACAAATAATATCAACTGAACCCTTTCTTAAGTCAATAAGTTTACCTCCATATTCAATACTCAGGTTATAAGAGCTTTGCTCAGTATCTCTTGTAAATCTGAATACTGGTTCTGCATTATCTTCGCATGGGAGTAGCTGATCTTCAGTATGAAGGGTACTGGTTTTGGTTTTCTGAAAATACAATGGAATATTCTCATTGCGGGCAATTGTGAAGCATTTATAAAGTCTTCTTTCTATATATGGACGAATGAAGGTCTCAAACTTTTCACTTGTTAATTTCTCGAGGAATTCTTTAACTGATTTGTCTTTTGAAAAAAGCTTGAAAAGTATCCTGTCGGTATACTCATTAATAATTTTTACAAGATCACGCTCCTCTGAAGTAAGTGTACTTAATGTTTCAACATTTGGAAAAGGAGAGAGGCACTCTGATAATTTATAATAACCCCTGTTTATTTCTTTTTGAATAATATACGGCAGTATAATTGATCCCCACAACCTGTGCTGAAATAGAATTAGTGCAAAGAGCCTTCCCTTTTTGTCTGACCTTGTTTCCAAAATATACAAAATTATTTATCATGCAATAATGGTCATTGTTGGGCAATTTTCAAAGGATAAAATAAAAAAGGTTTCCCCGTAAAGAGGAAACCTTTCATTCTTCAAAAGAGTTATGACTACTTCTTTGTTGTTGTAGACGTAGTTGTAGTTGTTTTGTTGTCTTTGTATCTCATGTCAGGGGTACCGTCTTTTTTAACAGGACCTGTTGTTTTGACGGTAGTTTTGTTGTCTTTGTACCTCATGTCGGGTGTACCATCTTTTTTTAACTTGGTTTTTGTTGTATCCACAGCTGTTTTATCAGTAGTTTTAGTTTTATCTGTGGTAACAGCTGAAGTCTTTGTAGTTACGCTTGCCTGTTCAGTTTTTGTTGTCTGTTTTGCAGGATCTTTTTTAACTGTTGTTTTGGTTTGTCCGAATGTTGATACAGTTAGAAAAACAACGGAAAGTAATAAAGCTAGTTTTTTCATCTTGAATAAGTTTAAATAAAACACATTTTTATTTTGCAAAGAAAATAGCAGATTCTGGATTAAAACTGAAGTTAACTCTATTTGGGATATTTTATGATTTTTTTAACTTTTGAAAAATCCACGAACATCTGATGGAACCACTCCGCGGTTCAATATTAAATCTTAATTTCATTAGCTATGATTCGTAAAACCGCTCCGCGGTTTTGGACTATGTATTAAACAACGGAGGTGTTTCACCAATAATAGTTGAAGATATCCAGATCCAACATAAACACCAGAAGTGTTTCACCAATAATAGAAGGTAAATGCAAGTTTTTATATAAAACGCCGGAGGCGTTTCATCAGACTCATAAATTTTAATTGTGATTGAGTCAACTAGTCCAGGTATTATCATATTGATTAATTTTGTTCTGAATTAATAAAAATTTGAGGAAGATCATTCATATTGACATGGATGCTTTTTTTGCATCTGTTGAACAGCTCGATAATCCTGAACTGAGAGGAAAACCTGTTGCAGTAGGGGGAAGTGGCGACCGAAGTGTTGTGGCGGCAGCCAGTTACGAAGCCAGAAAGTTTGGAGTCAGGTCAGCTATGCCTTCCACGATAGCAAAACGATTATGCCCTGATCTGATATTCGTAAGGCATAATTTCACAAGATACACTGAGGTTTCTTCATGTATAATGGAGATATTCAGGGAGTATACCGATCTGATTGAACCTCTCTCACTTGATGAAGCTTTCCTTGATGTTACATCAGATAAAAAAAACATTGGGTCAGCAACAGTCATTGCAAAGAAAATCAGAAAGGAAATAAAATCACGAACAGGTCTGACAGCTTCAGCCGGCATATCAGTGAATAAATTTCTGGCAAAAATAGCATCAGAAATCAATAAGCCCGATGGACTTTTCCTGATCCGTCCCGAAGATGCTGAGAAGTTTATTGAAGAGTTGCCTGTAGAAAAGTTTTATGGAATAGGCAAGGTGACATCCCAGAAAATGCATAAGCTTGGAATTCATAAGGGAGCTGATCTGAAGAAGTGGGACCTTGTTTCTCTGGTCAGAAATTTTGGAAAGGCGGGCGTCTTTTTTTATGATATTGTAAGAGGAAATGATGATCGCCCTGTTGAGCCTGATCAGGAACGGAAATCCGTTGGGACAGAGATTACCTATGAGAAAGATCTTGTAACACGATTTGAAGTAATTGCAGAATTATATAAGCTTGAAAAAGAGTTGATGGAAAGGCTCGAACATTCTGAAACGACCGGAAGAACTATAACCATTAAAATAAAGTTTTCGGATTTCAGGCAGATAACACGAAGTAAAACACTTCAGAATTATATTCGTGATTTTGATACACTGCACAAAGAGGTATCCGAGATTCGAAAGTCGATAAAACTGGAAGGAACACGTATAAGACTGCTGGGCGTTACAGTATCAAATCTAGAAAATGATGAATGTGAAGACAGACAGTTGTATTTATTTGATAATCTGGAATATTAAAAGAAATTTAACCACAGAGTTACACTGAGTTACACGGAGTTTTCACTGAGTAAAAACAGTGTTACACTGTAAAAACTCTGTGAGACTCCGCGGTTAAATATTTCAGAATAATCCTTCAATCGACAGATACCTCTCACCTGTATCATAGCAGAAAGTAAGAATTCTCGATCCTTTTGGAAAATCTTTTAACTTTTGATTGACTGCTGCTAATGATGCGCCCGAGGAAATTCCGACAAATAATCCCTCTTCTTTTGCAGCTCTTTTTGTGAAGGTAAATGCCTCATCCCTGGTCACCTTGATTATCCCGTCGAGGATTTTAGTATTCAGGATAGAAGGGATGAACCCGGCTCCGATTCCCTGCAAAGGATGCGGGGCAGGAGATCCTCCGCTTAACACTGGTGACAATTCCGGTTCTACTGCATATACTTTCAGTTTTGGGAATGCCTTTTTTAATACTTCTGCCACACCGGTAATATGTCCCCCGGTTCCAACCCCTGATATCAGGTAATCAATTCCCTCTGGAAAATCCTTCAGGATCTCCTGTGCTGTGGTTGTCCGGTGAATTTCTGTATTGGCTGGATTGTCGAATTGCATCGGCATCCATGCGTTAGGAGTTTCCTGAACTAATTCCCTTGCGCGTTCAATAGCACCTTTCATCCCTTTTTCACGAGGAGTAAGTACAAATTCAGCTCCATATGAACTCATGATTTTTCTTCTTTCAAGTGACATAGACTCAGGCATTACGAGTATCAGCCTGTATCCTTTAACAGCAGCTACTATTGCCAGACCTATACCGGTATTACCTGATGTAGGTTCAATAATAACACCACCAGTTTTCAGGATTCCCTTTTTTTCAGCGTCTTCTATCATAGACAATGCTATACGGTCTTTTATGCTTGCACCAGGGTTTGATCTCTCAAGTTTTACCCAGACTGTATACCCGGGATCAAACAGCTTGTTGACTTTTAAATGAGGAGTGTTTCCGATTGATTCTAAGATTGAATTTAATTTCATGATGTTATAATTTTTGATTGTTGTTTTAAATAATAAAGTTTATCGGTTCCTGAAAACCATTCTGGTTTCTCACAACTATTTCACTTTTATGATAAACCACTGAAAAAGGCGCGATGCTCTCTGTGAGCCACACATTACCTCCGATTATGCTGTTTCTGCCTACCACTGTTTCTCCTCCGAGGATAGTACAGCCGGAATACAGTACAACATTATCCTCAATTGTAGGATGCCTTTTTTTTGAAGCCTTGCTTTTATCCACGCTTAATGCTCCAAGTGTGACACCCTGGTAGAGTTTTACATTGTTTCCGATTTTTGTTGTTTCTCCGATAACTATTCCTGTCCCATGATCAATTGCAAACGGGCATCCAATCTCGGCGTGCGGATGAATATCGATCCCTGTCACCTTATGGGAATATTCTGTAATCATCCTTGGCAAAAGAGGTATGGATAACTTTCCAAGGGCATTTGCTATTCGATAACAGAATATTGCCAGGAATCCGGGATAAATTGCAATAACCTCAAGCAGTTGAGTTGCAGCCGGATCTGATGCAAGAATAAATTCGGCATCTTTAAGCAGTGTTTTTTTTATGTTTTCCAGATCTTTAAAAAATTTATCTGCAACTTTTTCCTTTTCATCGGTCAATCCGATTAATAATCCAACCAGCAGAATACGGGCATGGCTGAGACTATTATCATTTCCAGTATCAGAATAGGAATTTGTTGCTGGAAAGAGAAGCCGGAAAATAGATTTGATTGTCTTCTCAACATCTTTTTTATCAGGAATAATGTAGTCGGGCATCGGATAAAATTTTATGTAGTTATATTTTGTTATACAAATGTACAACACTTAAATACAAAAAGTGTTGCACATTAACTAACTAACTAACTATCGAACTAACAAGTTTTCCTTAATTATTCTACAGGGTATTAAAAGCCTGTTCTATATCGTTCTTAATATCCAGGATATTCTCAATTCCAACAGATAATCTCAATACTCCCGGGATTACGCCAGAACTGAGTTGTTCCTTTTCAGAAAGCTGCTGATGCGTTGTGGAAGCAGGGTGAATAATCAGGGTTTTTGCATCACCAACATTTGCAAGGTGACTGATTAATTTAAGGTTATTTACAAATTTATCAGCAGCCTCTTTTCCGGCTTTTACTTTAAAAGCAAGGACACCACCAAACCCATTTTTAAGATATTTTACAGCTAACGCGTGGTAAGGGCTGTCTGGCAATCCTGGATACTCAACGTACTCAACTTTAGGATGTTTCGATAACCATTGTGCCAATCCAAGCGCATTATCAACATGTTTCTGAACTCTGAGTGAAAGTGTTTCCAGTCCCAGCAGCAAAAGAAATGCATTGAACGGGCTTAGTGATGGTCCATAGTCACGCAATCCTTCCACTCTTGCACGAATAATAAATGCAATATTTCCAAAAGGACCAG
>Ga0302206_1000990_pt1 | contig 10679 bp, 6 predicted proteins | sample II_Fen_E2_1_FD_194581 | JGI IMG/M metagenome (GOLD analysis project Ga0302206, IMG submission 194581) | Peat permafrost microbial communities from Stordalen Mire near Abisko, Sweden - II_Fen_E2_1 | ecosystem: Environmental > Terrestrial > Soil > Wetlands > Permafrost | place: Sweden: Abisko...
AACATCACTGTAGAATTTAATGTTGGCGCAGATCTTGAAAGAGCAGCAAATGATGTGCGAGATAAAACTGCACAGGCTGCCCGGAGTTTACCCCAGGATATTGATGCTCCTCCTATCGTAAGCAAATCTGATGCCAACAGCGATCCCATACTTACCCTGGCCGTTCAAACTACAACTTTGACGGCAACTGACCTTAGTGATTATGCTGAGAATGTTTTGCAGGAAAAACTGCAGACAATACCCGGTGTGAGCTCTGTTGTACTTTTTGGACAAAAACGTCCTGCCATGAGACTTTGGCTGAACCCTGATAAAATGGCAGCATTCAATATAACTGCCCAAGACGTCTTTTCTTCTCTAAATAGTGAAAACATTGACTTGCCCGGAGGAAAAATCAGAGGCAGCGGTACAGAACTTTTAGTCAAAACTCATGGCTTGCTGGTTAGCGAAGATGATTTTAATAATCTGATTATCAGGCAATCCAACGATCAGATAATTAAGCTTAGCGATATCGGCGATGCAATCCTTGGCCCTGAGAATGATGAAACTGCAGTTAAACTGAATGGCGCAGAGGGTATTATGCTGGCCGTGATTCCTCTGCCAGGAGCCAACACTATTGACATTGCAGATGAGTTTTATAAAAGGTTTGATGATATTCAAAAAAACCTTCCAGGTGGTTTGACTTTATATGTAGGATATGACAGATCAAAGTTTGTACGTCAATCTGTAAAAGATGTAACAGAAACTTTGATCGTTGCGATCATGCTGGTTGTTATTATTATCTTCCTCTTTTTCAGGGATTGGGTGATAGCATTGCGTCCTTTGATAGATATTCCTGTTTCGCTTGTCGGATCATTCTTTATAATGTACATCTTCGGTTTTTCCATAAACGTACTAACGCTTCTTGCTATCGTCCTGGCAACAGGCCTTGTGGTTGACGATGGAATTGTCGTTACAGAGAATATCTTCAAAAAAAGAGAACAGGGAATGGACAAATGGACAGCAGCATTACATGGAACACGTGAAATTTTCTTTGCAGTCATCTCCACATCACTGACACTTGCAGTCGTTTTTATCCCTGTGATTTTCCTGCAGGGATTCACCGGCAGGCTTTTCCGTGAATTTGGTATAGTACTTGCCGGAGCCGTATTAATCTCAGCTTTTGTATCTCTCACGCTTACACCGGTACTTAATATCAGACTTGGAGGATCGAGAATCGGACATTCCAGATTTTACAATGCTACCGAACCTTTTTATGTAAGACTTGATAAAGGTTACAGAAAAGTATTAAGCTATGTCATTAAACATAAATGGATTCCAATAACGATACCTTTTGTGTGCCTGTTAATGATTTTTATTTTTTCTAAATTATTGAAATCGGAGCTGGCGCCATTGGAGGACCATAGTATAATAAGAGCTTCAATTACTTTACCTGAAGGTGCAGATTTTGATTATACAAACTCACTTGTAGACAGGATCTCGCAGCAAATGCTGGACAGTGTACCGGAAACACGTTTAACATTTGCCAGGGCCGGCGGCGGTTTTGGTTCATCCGGTACAAATTCGGGAGGTGTTAATTTATTTCTGACAGAACCTAATCAAAGGAAAGTTTCGCAGCAACAGGTATATAATAAGCTGACAAGGATTTTTCGACGTTATTCTGAGGGCAGGATCATTCCAAATCAGGAACAGACTATTGCAACTTCAATGGGTGCAGGATCGCAGCTACCAGTTCAATTTGTTATACAAAACCTGGAATTTAAAAAGATTCAGGATGTGCTTCCGACATTTCTTGATGCTGCCAGGAAAGACTCTATATTCGGCAATGTTGATGTTAATTTAAAATTCAATAAACCTGAAATCAACCTTACAGTTGATCGCCTGAAAGCTACCAATCTCGGAGTGAATGTATCTGATATATCAACTACCTTGCAGCTGGCATTAAGTGGTCGCAGATATGACTATTTTCTAAGAAATGGTAAGCAATATCAGATAATAGGACAAGTTGAGAGGGCTGAGCGCAGCCAGCCAGCGGATATTACCGCATTATATGTAAGAAGCAAGACAGGAAGACTGATACAGCTTGATAACCTTGTAAAAACTGAGGAAGGTAGCAGCCCCCCAACTTTATATCATTTCAACCGTTATAAATCTGCTACAATTTCTGCTTCTCTGGCACCAGGAAGGACTCTTGGTGAAGGCATTACCGAAATGCGCAAGATTGCCGGAAAACTTTTGGACACCTCTTTTCATACCGATCTCTTTGGATCATCACGCGACTTCGTAGAAAGCAGCTCGAATATTTCATTTGCCCTCCTTTTCGCACTTGTATTGATCTATCTTATTCTGGCTGCTCAGTTTGAGAGTTTCCGTGATCCTTTCATAATTATGATCACTGTACCATTGGCACTTGCAGGAGCTATGCTATCATTATTGGTATTTAGACAGACATTAAATATCTTCTCTGAAATAGGAATGATAATGCTTGTAGGTATTGTGACCAAAAACGGAATATTAATAGTCGAATTTGCAAATCAGAAACGAAAAGCAGGTCTTAGTATTAGCGAAGCAGCATTTGAAGCCGCTGCTTCCCGTTTACGTCCTATATTAATGACTTCATTGGCTACAATGTTCGGAGCTCTCCCGATAGCATTGGCCCTTGGGGCCGGAGCACAAAGCCGAGTTCCGCTTGGGATTGTAGTAGTAGGCGGTCTTCTTTTTGCGCTGATTCTGACATTGTTCGTTATTCCTGTGATGTATATACTGATGGCCGACAAAAAGTTACAGCATGTCGTTTCAGCCAGTTCTAATAGTGAGACCGAGTGAAAAATTATATTTCAATGAAAAAATTTATTTTCTGTCTAAGCCTAATATTATTTTATATTTCGCCGACTTATTGTCAGAAACCGCTTACAGCCGAAGATGCTGTCAGCATAGCCCTGAAGTATAATTATGACATTTTGGTCTCGCGTAATAATGCCAGTGCTGACAGTGTGAATAACACCCCGGGAAATGCAGGTATGTTGCCAAGTCTCAGCATAACAGGTTCTGAGATTTATTCTCCTGCTACAAATGTTAATCAAAAGCTTTCTGACGGAACACTGGTCACATCATCCAGTGCAAAATCAAATACATTAAATGCCAGCGTTGGACTTGAATGGACTTTATTTGACGGCGGTAAAATGTTTGTCACAAAAAGGAAGCTGAATGAAATTCAATCCTTAGGTGAAATTCAATTCAGGGATAAAGTGCTGCAAACTGTATCTGACGTAATACTCGCATATTATGATGTTGTACGACAAAAACAGGAATTAGCTTCTATAAATGAAGTCATTATCTATAATCTGGATCGCGTAAAAATATCTCAAACATCTTATGATGCCGGCCTTTCACCAAAAACTAACCTATTACAGGCTAAAATTGATTTGAATGTTTACCAGGAAAATGCAATAAATCAGGAATCAATAATAATTGCTGCAAAAAGGTCGCTTAATCAGTTACTTGGAAGAAACGCTGACATAACATTTGAAGTACTGGATTCTATACCTATAAATGATTTGCTGGACAAGAAGGAGTTAGTACAGAAACTCGATTCAAATAATACAAGCATATTAGCTTTCAGAAAACAGGTTGATGTCTCCAGATTAAGCTTAAAAGAGATGAATACCCTGTTATTCCCCAGGATAAATTTTAATGCCGGTTATGGTTTGTTCCAAAGCAATACTCCCGGAAGTAATCCCCTTAGAAATCGTACGGTAGGCCCATCGATAGGAGGCACTATTTCAATTCCGATTTACCAGTCAGGAAATGCATTCAGACAGATAAAAACAGCCAAAATTCAACTCCAGTCTGCTGAGTACAATCTTGAAAGTATGAGACTGCAGATAAATCAACAATTGCAAAATGCATTTACACAATTTGACAATCAGTTGAGTTTGTTAAGAATTGAAAAGGATAATGCAGTTCTGGCCAAGGAAAATCTGGAAATTACAATCCAGCGTCTAAGGTATGGCCAAACAACATCATTGGAAGTGAGTCTTGCTGAAGGTAGTTTTGTTGACTCGCTGACACGCCTCATTAATTTTGAGTTCAACTTAAAAGTAGCAGAAACAAAACTGAAGCAATTGTTATCCAGATTATAACTTTGTAAAACAAATTTTTTAACTTATCCTGCAAATCCGATCGATGGGATAAAAAAATCTGGTTCAGTTAATAGTAATTTCATTAATAGTGCTCCTACCTGGTTCACTTTGTGATTAAACCGGATTATATTAAATTTGAGCCTAAACTTATAATATGCAAAAGAAAACTGAGCTTATTACAAATAAAGATGGAAGTATATTTCATCTTAATCTGCTTCCGGGTGACATTTCTAATAAAATAGTGATTGTTGGTGATCCGGGTCGTGTCGATATGCTGGCATCGCTCATGCAGGATATCAGGGTAAAAAAAGAAAACAGGGAGTTCCATACTGTCACCGGTTCATTCGAAAATAGCGAGATAACTGTGATTTCATCCGGAATTGGAACAGATAATATCGATATTTTGATTAATGAGCTTGATGCTCTGGTTAATATTGATCTGAATACAGGTATCTGCCATGACGATCCAGTATCACTTACATTTGTCAGGCTCGGTACATCAGGCGGATTAAGAACTGACGTTCCTGCAGGTTCTTGTGTCCTTACCGAAACTGCCATTGGTTTTGATGGCCTGTTACATTTTTATGAAGGCTATGACTGGATTCTGGATACAGGATTATCTGACACTCTGGTTGAATATCTTGAATGGCCCGATACACTCTCCTATCCGTACGCTGTAAATGCAAATAAAGAGCTTATTGAATTGTTTCAAAGTGAAGGGTTCAGGAAAGGCATCACAATATCTGCTCCCGGATTCTATGCTCCACAGGGTAGAAGACTGAGGCTTGAAACATTTGATAATGAAATAAATAACAAACTGAGTGAATTTTCGTACAGAGGCAGAACTATATGCAACTATGAGATGGAAAGCTCTGCCATTTATGGTTTATCGGCATTACTTGGACATAAAGCCCTGACAATCTGCCTTGTAATCGGGAACCGGGTGACCGGAGAATTCGTACAAGATTACAAACCATTAATGAATGATCTGGCGCTTAAAGTATTTCACCTTCTCTGAACCAATGGAATTATGCTTGGATTCATTTCAAATTTGAATATATTTGTATATCTAATCAGTAGACTTTCAAAATATGCCCGAAATAACAACACCAAATAAAAATGTCAGAGATGACGAAATAGATCTCCTGGATCTGTTCCGGAGAATGGGTAGAACATTAAACAGATGGGGCAATGCTCTCGGAAGAGGGTTTCTGATATCTGTTGTTTTCCTGTTAAAACGATGGTTACCTCTGGGATTAAGTATCGCTGCCGGTATCGGGGCATCATATCTTTTAAAAACTACTTCCGCTTCAAGTTACACGTCTGACATGGTGCTCAGGAATAATCTGGCACGCATGGATAATATAAAGCTTAGAGATATTTCGGGTACCACATCTGAATTAATTTCTAAAATTGAAAAGCTTCATTTCATTTGTTCTGAAAATAACTTTGTAGGTTTAGCAGATGCATTGTCAATGAGAACTGAATCTGTTAAGAATATTTCAGATATTAATGCATTCTGGATAATTGACCAGAGCAAAGATGGCATACCTGATTACGTTGATTACAAGAGCAATCACAGGGCATCAGATACAACCAATATCAGAATGCAGGACCGACTGGATATAAGAGTGAAAATTAATACACCTCAGGACTTAAATTTAGTACGCGATGGTATTGTAAAATTTATTGAGAGTGATTCATTGTATCAGCAAAGAAACCGTGTGCGATTAAGACAAAACCATGAATTACTTTCAAGATATGACTATGACATACTGCAACTTGACAGTTTGCAGAAAGTTAAATATTTCGAAGAAACCCGAAATGTAAAACCAGCCAGCGGTGGTCAGATCGTTTTTATGCAGGAACAAAAGACTCAGTTAGTATATGGCGACATACTCTCTCTCTATTCCAGAAAACAGGAATTGGAGGGTGAGAGAGATTTATACAAAAATATTGTTACCATCATTAGCGATTTTTCCTTACCCACCAGAAGAGAAAACGGGGCTTTTTATTATGGTAAATATCTTATACCTATTTTCTTCTTTCTGACATTGTTTATTCTGATTTTGCTGGCGAACCATAACAGGCTTGAAGAGATATATAAAAAATATTGAGAACAAAAAAAGGGAGTTATTAGCTCCCTTTTTTTGTTTAAGATTATTAATTCTTTCTCGTTATCTAATTTAGACTTTGGTTTTATTATTATTGATTTCCGAAGTTTGTTTATTTTTTTTGGCATAAATGAGAAGAAATGAAAAAAGGCCAAAAAACGAAACTCCGGCTAGCCGGTTTAGCATAGTCTCAAAGATGAAAAAAACAATGGTAGTTATAATGAATAGTCCCAACAAGATATTCTGTTTATTTATAGCCATATAGGCCATGTAGGCCAAAATACTTAAAAACAGAATCAATCCGATCAATCCGTTTTCAACCAGTATCTCAAGGAATTGGTTATGAGCGTTCAGATTGTTATAGTATCCGTCTATATATCCACGTGAAACAAACTCCTCTTTAAGTTTATCTGATGCATCACCTGTACCTACACCAAAAATGAGATTTTTTCTAACAACTCCCAATGCTGATTTCCAGATCAGCAGACGCGGATCATTATTAAGTGTTTTATTAATATTCTCCTTAGAGATGCCTTCAATTGATGAGTTTACTCTTTCATTCTTTTTTGCTATAAATACCAGAATGACCGCGAATATTACAAGTACAATTAACCAACTTCTTTTTGGATATTTTGCGTAAATTTTAAAAAGAAAATAGATCGGGAATATTATTAATGCGGCAAGAATTCCGGCTCTTGCCGAAAGAAGGTATATGACAAGGACAAAAACGAAAGTCATTCCCAGCCATAATCCCCTTATGAAGAGGGAAAGAGAGTTATCAAACAAAGTTTCAAATGAAATCAGAACTGAGACTACAATGTACATTGCCAGATAGGAAGGATGCACCGGATATGAAAGACGGGCTCCAAAAAAGAAATTCTCATAATCATATTCTGCAGGATGTGGGTTGAATATCCAATTGTGATGCTGAATAATCAGTGAATTATGAAGCGCATTCCCAAAACAGTATACTAAATAAGCAAAAGTACATATAGCAAAAAGTCTGAAAATAATCTCAATATTTTTAATGATTTTTGAACCAGGATAAAAAAGAACTAAAGGAAATAGCAGGAAAGATAATCGTTTAACTAGTCTTTCAAATCCGGTATTTAATGATTCGGAAAGAAACAGGCCTGCTACCTGCCATAGGAAGAATAAGATGAAAAGAAAGAAGAGGACTGCAGCTTTGTTATTTGTAGTGATTTCTTTATTCAATCGTGATCTGTTTTCCAGTATCCAGGATATAACCCATAAGATCATTATCAGAGGTAAAATATGAACATAAACTGGTAAAATAATTACCGACAATAGACAAAAGATAAAAGTAAGTCCACCCTCCCGGATAAATTTTTTGATGTTTTCAGATTTTGAAATTATCATATGAATTTTTTTGCCTGTTTTTACCTGTACTTATGTAAAGCCCGACTAAAATTACAATTAAAGTATAAAGGTTCTCACGAATAATGTGAAAATTCAGGAGCTATAAGCCATACTTAAGCAGCTGATCACAAATTATATCAACCTGCTTTGTCGTTATTTCCGGATAAATCGGAATTGAAATAATTTCATCAGTAATACTGCCGGATATAGGAAAGTCTTCAGTTTTGTGATTTTTATAACTATATGCTTCAAGAAATGGAAGAGGTTTAGGATAATGGATTCCCCATGATATATTCTTCTCATCAAGAAGCTTTATAAGCTTTGACCTGTTTCTGCATCGTATCACATACAGATGAAAGACATGTTTTTTATCCTGTTCATCAACAGGTAAGATTAATTCGGCCTTGTCTTTCAATCTTGATAAATAATATGACGCAATTTGTCGACGTTTTGAATTCCACTCATCAAGGTATCTCAATTTAACACTCAGTATTGAAGCATGAATACTATCCAACCTGCTGTTTCTTCCTACAATGAAATGACTGTGTTTTTCAAGTAGTTGACCATGGTTCGAAATTTTTCTGGATAATTCTGCCAGATCCTTATTATTCGTCAGGATAGCTCCTCCATCTCCAAATGCCCCTAGATTTTTGCTGGGAAAGAAACTGAAAGCAGCTGCTATGCCAAATGTTCCGACTTTTCTACCAAGATACTCAGCGCCATGAGCCTGAGCACAATCCTCTATAACAAATAGTTCATGATTTTCTGCTATTTTTAATATCTCATTCATATCAGCGGGACAACCATATAAATGAACCGGGAGTATAGCTTTAGTTTTTTTTGAAATTTTTGCCTCAATCTTATTGTGATCAATTGTAAAATTATTTGGGTTTATTTCAACGAATACCGGTTCCGCTCCTACATTATTAACTGCTTCGGCCGTAGCAATCCATGTTAAGGCTGGAACAATAACTTCATTTCCCGGGCCTATATTCAACGATTTTAAAATAATTTCAAGTGCATCAGTACCATTTCCACAGCCCAAACAGTATTCCGCACCGATATATTTCGCAAATGAAGTTTCAAACTCCGTAACAGCTTTACCTTTAATAAAAGTTGAGCTGGTGATGCACTCCTGAATTGCAGTGTCTATTTCACCTTTAATACTTGCATATTGTGTATAAATATCAACAAATGGTATCATTGTGCATTTCTAATGTGTTGTAAATTGTCTATCCTTACTTTTGATCGTCAGATGTCAGATGGGCTTTTAGCAGGACATCAGAATGATTACTTTTCCAGAACTCACAATCTGCCAGCCGCGGTATAAATTTTATCAATTATTTCAACTGTTTTAAGTCCCTCAAATCCGTTTGTTCCTATTCTGCCGTTACTTACCAGTACATCAATGACATTCTCATAGACTTTATCATGATTCGACATTGAACCAACATACTGGCCATAATTGTTCGGCGGGTTTCCTTCGGATATGCCGGTAATTTTATAATCTTCGATATTCTGATATTCCAATTCATTCAAATATTGACCTCCGATTTTGACAGTTCCTTTTTCTCCGAATATTGTCAATGACCCTTCCATGTTTTTAGCAAAACTATTTACAGTATAATTCATCGTACCAATGATCCCATTATAAAACTCCATAACCACAACACCGGTATCTTCAAATTCTATTATTTTTTCATGATTTAAGTTTCTGGTAATAGCTTCTACCCTCTTAATATCCCCGAACATCCAGTATAAAAGGTCAATAAAATGGCTGTATTGAGTGAACAGAGTACCTCCGTCAAGCTTATTTGTTCCTTTCCATTCGGACTCTGAATAATAATCTGTATTCCTGTTCCAAAAACAATTCAGCTGGATACTCAGAATCTTCCCAAGACGGTTTTCATCAAGAGCTTGCTTTATTGCCCGTACCGGAGGATTGTACCTGTTCTGTTTTACAACAAAAAGCCTTTTGTTATACTTCTCTGCTTCTTTAATCATTTCACCACAATCGAATACGCTTATTGCCATGGGCTTCTCACATAGAACATGAATTCCATGACGGAATGCCTTTATTGAATGTTCAGCATGTAAGCCGTTAGGTGTGCAAACTGATATTACATCTATCTCCTTTTCATTCACCAATAATTCATCGTAATTTGCATATACTCTTGAACCATATTTCTCTCCTAACAGAAGCGCCCTGGATTCAACTTTATCACATACTGCCTGCAAAATAGCCAGGCGGTTTATCTGCTCTGCATGTCTCACTGCAATTCTCCCGCAACCGATAATTGCAAATTTTAATTTATCCATCTGCCCTCATTACCTCTATTAAGGAAAACTTTATCATTGTCACAAAAATTTGTTCAAATGTTGAAATATAAACATCTTCAGTCATCATATCTAAAATCATTTAGAATTTTAATAACATACAGAATATCATCAGGAGTATGAAAAGATGAGATAGGTAAACTTAAAGTTGTATTATGTATTTCCTCTGATATTGGAAATCTTAATGAATTCATATCCTTCATTGCCATTTGCATATGAGGAGGTACCGGATAATGAATCTCCGTTTTAACTCCATTGTCCAATAAGTATTCCTTTAACTTGTCTCGTTTTTTATGGCGAATATTATAAATATGATAAACATCAAAAAAATCAGGATTAATTGTGGGTTTAATAAAATTCCCGGAGATACCATCTTCATAAACCCTTGCTATATTTCGTTTGTAACGGACAATCTCATTAAGATTTTTTAACTTGACCCTGAGAAAAGCAGCCTGTATCTCATCAAGTCTTGAGTTGACACCCTGATATTCATTGTAGTATTTTTTTTCTGATCCGTAATTTCTAATCATCCTGGCCTTCCTGGCATAGTCAAAATTATTAGTTGTCAGGGCTCCTCCATCTCCAAGGCATCCCAGGTTCTTTGTCGGATAATAACTAAATGCCGCAATATCTCCAAAGCTTCCAGTTTTTTTGCCTTTATATTCTGCTCCATGAGCTTGAGCGCAATCTTCTATAAGATAAAGATTAT
>Ga0302206_1000992_pt1 | contig 10673 bp, 8 predicted proteins | sample II_Fen_E2_1_FD_194581 | JGI IMG/M metagenome (GOLD analysis project Ga0302206, IMG submission 194581) | Peat permafrost microbial communities from Stordalen Mire near Abisko, Sweden - II_Fen_E2_1 | ecosystem: Environmental > Terrestrial > Soil > Wetlands > Permafrost | place: Sweden: Abisko...
CCATGTTTTCAACTTGATCCATGAGATTCTCAACATCTCTGTCCTTTACCATTTCATCAATTACCAGCATGGTTTCGGCGGCTCCAGATTGTACTGCTAGGGTGACCTCTTTTTTCCCGTAAGCGACTATTTTAGATGTTTTACCAATTTCTTCGAGTACTTTTTCAACGAGTCTGATCTCTTGGGCTATTCTACCCTCTGTTGCCATTTTCTCTATTAATCCCTTCTTGAGTACTTCTGCTATTCCAGATCTTCCCCCCGCACCTGTACTTTCTTGAAGGGAGATCTTTGCTATCTCGGGATATTTCTGGATTATAAAATCATAGAAATCACCCTTTGAAAAGCCAGGGCCCGCAAGAACAATGGCCTGAACATCTTTAAACTTTTCAATTGTCTCTGCAAGTTCTGTGAAGAAATCATTTATTGCTTGTTTACGGTTTTTCTGAACTATCCTCTTTCCAGAGACGCTCCCAATTATTGGTCCAAAGTAGTCGATCCCATACTGCCGTATGATTCCAATATCTGCATTATCATCTTCAATTGCAACAATGAGAGCTGATGGCTTTTTAGATGCCTTCATAGCATCTTTAAGTCTTTTTATATTCCACTTTGACCATCTTTCCTTTTTGATCTTTATCGAATTGTTAAGCTTCAGATCCAATGTATGGTGCGATCCCAAAGGTATCAGATCTTCAGGACCTTGTTCTATGGTCCCTGTTGCTCTGAGTTTACCTGTATACTTATGATAACTAATTTCTTCAACCCTGACTCCCATGAAAAAAGTTTTTTTTATTCCTCGATCGCTTCTAATACGCTCACCGCTGGAATCTTGGATTCTACGACTGGTTAATGAAGAAACCAGGTCTCCTTTTTCTATTATATGAGATAGGTGCCATAGATCATCCAGCGTTTCTGGTACAACTTCAATAACTCCTTTCTTGTTATCCTGATAAACAATACGCATTTTAACACCACATTAGTTGATCATGAGTATTAATTCTAATTATTCTTTACACTCTGTTATTTTTATCCCTAAATTTGAGTTATCTTTTAAATTTTTTAAAAACTGAATGCATTTCTATTCTTTTGAAATGTCCTAATTTTTTTTTATCGCTTTTAATTAAATAAATAATGTATTACTAATTTAGTAAAAAGGATTATTTTTTATAAAACTTCGAACATAAAATTAAGGGGAGGAGATATCATGGATGGAATAGAATTGAAAATAAAAGAAGCTTTGAACGATGTAGACGCGTGGCAAAGGGTTCCAACATCTTTAAATGGAATTTTTCTTGTTAAAACACCGCAAAAAGCAGACAAGGAAACTATACTGGTTGAAATTAATCCTAAATATGAAAGCGGGAAACTATTAAAAAGAAAAGGATGATTCCTTAAAAACACGTCAGAGCTTCAGAAATTCATTAATGCAATGAATAATGAAAAGTTATACAATATTCTCTTGGCTTTAGAAAATATTTCGTGTGAAAAAGAAGAAGAAAAAATAGAACCAATTGATTTATAGATATTTACCAAAAAATAAAGCAACTTCTAGCAATTAGAACCCCAATCACCAAACCTTGAAAAAAACTTTATGGAAAAAGTATGGAAATATTCCTCTAAAAAAGATTTACCAGAGTTTAATTCAAGTTAATTTACCCCTATTTTTTTATATCGTGAATGTTAATAGTACATATAAAGCTAGTATTAAGCAAAGTGGATAATTCAAAGATTTATATAATTGGCTAGGAGAAATAAAATTGAAAATAGCTGTAATTGGGGGTACAAGGGGTCTAGGCAGATGGATAGCTGCATTTTTAAGTGAGAAAGGGTTAAATGTTGTGGTAACTGGTAGAAACAGTGTAACTGGCGAATCAGTATCAAAAAAGTTAGGTGTTGAATATACTCCGGACAATCTTATGGCTGCATCCACAGCTGACGTAGTTGTTGTATCCCTCCCAATTGATGTTACACCAGATATAATCAGGGAAATTGGGCCTGAAATGAAGAAAGGATCTCTTCTGTTGGATGTTACATCGGTAAAGGAGGAACCTTCAAGAATTATGCATAAGTATGCTGCCACTGGGGTTGAAGTACTTCCAAGTCATCCCATGTTCGGTCCCAGAATAAGATCACTTAATGGACAAGTTGTTGTATTAACTCCTGACAAAACTGGGGAATGGTATGATAAAGTTTTAAAATTCTTGGAATCAGAGAATACAAGGGTAATAGTTACAACACCTGCTATCCATGATAGGATGATGAGCATTGTCCAAGGCTTAACACACTTCGCATACATCAGCATTGCATCTACAATTGAAAAACTAGACGTAGATGTTAAAGAATCCAGAAAATTTGCCAGTCCAATCTACAGCCTCATGCTGGATACTATTGCAAGGATAACTGCTCAAAATCCGTATTTAGTCTACTCTATCCAAACCAAGAATAAATTCATTGAAGAGGCTCATGAAACATTTCTTAAAACCTTCACTGAACTCAAGGATATGATCTCAAATGAAAATGAAGAAGATTTTGTTCATGCCATGAGTTCTGCTGCAAAACATCTTGATGATATTGAATCTGCTCTTGGAAGATCTGATAAAGCTATATCTGCACTCTCAGAAGAATTGAGCATTCTCAAAAATTTATTAAGTAGAGAAGTTGGTTTGAGACATGTTTATTCAGGAAAAATTCATATTGGAATTTTAGAGGAACTCACACCGGATTATTTAACACTCAAACAGAATAATGATATTACGCGGCTTAAATTATCAAATGTTGAAATATTAAAACAAAATGAACTCCTAAATTGGAAGTTAAAAAATTACCCTCAGAAGAGCTTTGATATTTCTGCTGTCTTCAAAGATGAGTGTGATCCAGAGGTAATTACGGATACTATTAAAAATCTGGAGGGTGTGGTTGATGCTGAAGTCATCGACACATACCATGGAAGCCAGATTCCTGCAGGAAACACAAGTATTACAGTACGATATCATGTTATAGATAAAGAGGTCCCCATGAGAGTTGAAAAATTATTAAAAGGTTTTGGAAGTCAAATCCGTTAATTCCATCCATTCTTCCCCAATAAGTGTAACGGACAGTTATAATTTGAATATTTTTTTTTGAATTTCCACTTGCCCTGCGTGTTATATGGCCTAATGTCTTTAAAAATGGACTTTATTATATGATAAAATTTCTTTTTTTATTTTTCAATAAGTTTTTTTACACAAAAACACAACATATATATATGAGAAAAAACAAGGTTATAGTAACATAAGTTAACTAAAATATGTAATGAATTATAAATCTTTTTTAAATGCTTACAAAACATTTCACCAACAGAAAGTAATAGGAGTGGTTTTATATGGAAAATAAAGAAATGAAACTAAAAGTAGCAGAAGCCTTTTCACAGGCAGATGTGGGAAGGTCAATTGCAAGGATAGATCCTGCATGCATGCAGAAACTCGACCTACTAGACGGGGATATAATTGAAATTGAGGGAAAGAAATTAACAGCTACAAGAGTTGCATCATCACAATCTGACATTGGACTTGGAATAATCCGAATAGATGGATATATAAGGAAGAATTCCGGAACCTCCATAGGAGAAGAGGTTACAGTCAGACATGCAAATTATAAAGAAGCCAAAAAAGTAGTTTTAGCTCCTGTTGAACAACAGATAATTATAAGGGGAGATGTAAAACCAGCATTTTTAGGTAGAGTACTCACCATGGGAGATATGATCATCACAGGTGTAAGACAGCAGCAACAACAACAGACTTTAAGGTCGGGGCTGTTTGATGAATTCTTCAGAGATGTGGCTCCAATGGGTGAGATTAAACTCGCTGTAGTATCAACCAAACCAGCAGGGGTAGTCCAGATCACAGAGATGACCGACGTTGAAGTTCAAACAGAGCCAGTTGATGTTTCAAAACTCGAAGGAGTCAAAAATGTTGTTGACGTGACCTATGAAGATATAGGGGGCCTCAAAGAAGAGGTTAAAAAGGTCAGGGAAATGATAGAGATTCCACTGAAAAGGCCTGAACTTTTTGAAAGATTAGGAATAGCACCACCAAAGGGAGTTTTAATGCACGGACCACCAGGAACAGGTAAAACATTACTTGCAAAGGCAGTTGCAAATGAAAGCGATGCACACTTCATAGCTATTAACGGACCCGAGATCATGAGTAAATATGTTGGAGGATCCGAAGAAAGGCTGAGAGAATTATTCGAAGAAGCTGAAGAAAATGCCCCATCCATTATATTTATTGATGAAATCGATGCTATAGCTCCTAAAAGAGAAGAAGTATCCGGAGAAGTCGAACGAAGAACAGTTGCACAGTTATTGACTCTTATGGACGGACTCAAATCAAGAGGACAGGTAGTTGTAATAGGTGCAACCAACAGACCAGACGCCCTTGACCACGCTATTAGAAGGGGAGGAAGGTTTGACAGAGAAATAGAAATCGGAGTCCCGGACAAAGACGGACGAGGAGAAGTTTTACAGATACATACAAGAGGTATGCCTCTGGATGATAAAGTTGACCTAGAAGAGATGGCAGACACTACCCATGGATTTGTTGGTGCAGACCTTGAATCATTGTGTAAGGAAGCTGCTATGAGAGTTTTAAGAAGAGTAATGCCTGACATAAAGGGAGACGAAGAGATTTCTAAAGAAACACTCAAAAAGATGATTGTAACTAAGTCTGATTTCAAAGAAGCTCTTAAAGAAGTACAGCCATCCGCACTTCGTGAAGTTCTTGTTCAAGTCCCTGACATTAAATGGGATGATATTGGAGGTCTTGAAAGTGCAAAACAGGAGCTTCAAGAAGCTGTTGAATGGCCTCTCAAGTATCCTGAGAGTTTTGAAAAGTTTGGTGTCAGACCACCAAGGGGAGTTCTTATCTATGGTCCACCAGGAACTGGTAAAACATTACTCGCTAAGGCAGTTGCAAACGAAAGCGATGCTAATTTCATAGCAGTTAAAGGACCAGAACTTCTTTCAAAATGGGTTGGAGAATCTGAAAAAGGTGTACGTGAAGTATTCAGGAAGGCAAGACAAACAGCACCTACAGTAATCTTCTTCGATGAAATTGATTCCATAGCATCCACAAGGGGAGGATCAAGCACGGATTCTGGCGTTACACAGCGTGTTGTAAATCAGTTATTGACAGAAATAGACGGACTGGAAGAACTTCAGGATGTAGCAGTCATCGCTGCAACGAACCGTGTGGACATACTTGACCCTGCACTAACAAGGCCCGGGAGGTTTGACAGACATGTTAAAGTAGATGATCCGGATGAAAATGCAAGAGTAGCAATATTCAAAGTACATACTACTAATATGCCCCTTGCTGAAGATGTAGACCTTCAAGAACTTGCTAAAAGAACTGATGGATTTGTTGGAGCAGATATAGAAGCAGTATGTCGTGAAGCTGTAATGCTTACTCTCAGGGAAAGTCTCGAATCAGAAAAAGTGGATATGAAACATTTCAAGGAAGCCATGAAAAAGGTTAAACCTAAAATGGAAGCAGATCTCAGCCACTACAGATAATTTGGGTAACCCTAACCACACTGAAATTCAGGAGATAAGTATATTCTCCTTTATTTCTAATTTTTTTTTATACAATAATTTATAATTTTTTTTTTAATATTTATTTCCTAATTTTGAATTTATATTTATTTTAAAGATTTAGGAGGCCTATTTAATCATTTATTAAAACTTTAAATATATTCAGATCATATAGTAAATAAAAAAACCAGTATTAAAAGTTTAATGTTATTTGAATTGTTTTAATATGTAATCAATTAATAGGGGAAACCATGAGTTACAATGTAAAAGATATATCATTAGCACCGGAAGGTAAAAAGAAGATTGAATGGGTACAAAGACACATGCCTGTTCTTGAACATATAAAAAAGGATTTTCAATTAGAAAAACCTTTTAAAGGTATAACAATTGCATCATGTTTACATTTAGAACCAAAAACTATTAATTTGGGTCTGACTCTTCTTGCAGGCGGTGCAGAAGTTGCAATGACCGGTTGCAATCCATTATCAACGCAGGATGATGCTACTGCCGCTGGTGCATCATTAGGACTTAATATGTACGGCTGGAGAGGTGAAACAAACGAAGAATACTATGAAAACATAAACAAAGTACTTGATCACGAACCAGATATATTAATCGACGATGGTGCCGATATGATATTTCTTGTCCACAGAGAAAGAAGAGAACTCATAGACAAGATAGTTGGTGCATGCGAGGAAACAACAACGGGCATACACAGACTCAAATCAATGCACAGGGATAAGGCTTTAGAGTTCCCTGTTATGGCCGTTAACGATTCGTATATGAAATATCTTTTTGACAACCGTTATGGGACAGGACAGTCAACATTTGATTCTATAATGGGTTCAACTAACGTCCTTATAGCTGGAAAAACAATAGTTGTGTGCGGTTATGGATGGTGCGGTCGTGGAGTGGCCATGAGGGCTGCAGGATTAGGGGCAAATGTAATTGTTACAGAAATAGATCCGATAAGGGCTCTTGAAGCACGAATGGACGGGTACCGTGTAATGAAAATACGAGAAGCTGTTAAAGAAGCAGACATGCTCATAACTGTTACAGGAAACATTGATGTTGTTTCAGGTGACGACTTCAAGTACATGAAGGATGGTTGCATACTTGCTAATTCAGGCCACTTCAACGTTGAGATAAACAAACAAGACCTTGAAAGTATGTCTAAAGCAACTAAAATGCTTAAACCAGACATAGAAGAATTTGTTATGGTTGATGGTAGGAGAATATATCTTCTCGCAGATGGAAGACTTGTAAATCTAGCAGGCGAGCGAGGACAAGGACACCCAGCAGAAATAATGGACATGAGTTTTGCTATGCAAGCCTTATCTGCCAAATACCTTCTCAACAACAAGCTCGATGTTGGGGTCTACAAAACACCGGACGAAACAGATCTAAGTGTAGCAGAACTCAAATTAAAGGCTATGGGAATTGATATCGATAATTTAAGCCATAAACAGGCCGATTACCTTGAAGACTGGGAAGAAGGAACCTGATCTACAGATAAAAATATATTTTAGATAAATAAAAGATCAGGAAAATGATGTTCTCAAGGGAAATTGCAAAGGGTAGGGGACCAACACGGATTTTCATAGGAGGAATCCATGGAAAAGAAGGTTTAACCACTATTAACCTCATTAAACAGTTAAAGGATGATGATGTAGATGATGGTAAACTTCTACTCTACAACTGCCCCGAAAGTAAATATCTAAGTACATTAGATCCTCTCTATTATCAATCCCTAATGGGTGAAAAAATATTAAAAATCATAAACACCTATAAACCTACTATATACGTTGAACTACACTGTTACAAACCTGATAGCTATCTTAAACTCATTGATCTGGACAGAAAAAAAAGGGTTGGGGTTCCACCATTAATAGAACTAGCACACGGTGTTTTAATTAGTTCTGTAGCCCCATATCTGAGAACTAAGGTTTTTAAAAGAGATGATGTTTGTATAACACTTGAGATGCCTTGCAGGCCTACAGAAAAATCTACTCAGATTTATTTGGATGTTATGAAAGCAATTGCAGGTTCCAGTAATAGAAAAGAACTTGAAGACAAGCTGAAGATCAACTATCCATCACAAGTTAAAACAGCCCAAAGATACGCTGCCGAATTTTTTGGAGAGTATCCAGCATTTTAACATTAAAAATATCTTAAAAAGAATAAATTCTTATCCGAACCAGTCAGTTAGACTCTTCTGTTTGTTGTCAATTTTTTTAAATTTATCTAGGGCACTTAGAACCCTGGGCTCTGAAAAATCGTGCTCACCACATAGGAATGCAACAACACCTTCAATATTTGGAGACTTCCATTTCAGTTGATAATCAGATACAACATCGTGTTTAAGGAATATATTCCTCAAAATTTCTGGTTCAACTTCTAACTGGATGTCAAGTTTTTTAATTACATTTAATATATTTCCATGCTCTTTAATGAGTTTTAAGCCTGTTTTAGCTCCTATTCCCTTAACCCCTCGGTTAAAATCTGTTCCAACTAGTATTGCAACATCTACCAACTGTTCTCTACTTATCTCCAGTTTTTCTAAAACCTTTTTAAGATCAATCATTTCTAAATTGGCTTTTCCACCGGTTACGGTCAGGTTTCTAACCATTCTTGGAGCTCCGAATAGTATACAGTCATAATCTTGGGATCCAACACACCATGCATCACCTTTTTCTACCATATAAGATGCCTGAGCTTCACCCTCTCCATCAGCTTGTATGTATGGCACTCCCATGAGTTCTAAAAGTTTTTTTGACCCATCAATAATTTTAGGGGACATCCTAGAGGTCCTTACAGCATATTTCCTTGCATCTTCTATCCTGCCTTCTTCAAGTGCTTTTTCCATCTTTTTCCGTGATTCTTCCTTAACTTCCCGCCTTTTATCCTGAGTATCTTTTTTTAAGATATCAGAAGTGCCGTCAAAGATGTAAATGGGTTTGATTCCCTTCTCTATAAGGGATGATGTTCTATAAAGTATGCCGCTGAAGTGTGATGTGATATTCCCATTTTGATCCATTAATGGTGTGCCATCTACCTGCCTTATACTTGAGAGGAACTGATAAATAATGTTAGCAGCATCAAGTGCAACAATTTTATTTTCTAATTGTTCAAATTTAATACTTTCAGGGGATACTATGTCTCTGAACTTAACTCCCATTTTAACCACTTTTATTTTCAATTTTCCGTATTTGATTGGATTAATAGATTAATTTTAAAATTTTAATGGATTATTCCCTGAAATGTGTGTATGGAAATGTTTCCTTGAGCCATATTAAAATTTCGTCGTTGTGAATTATGTTATAAGTTCTGGTGAGCATTGGAGAATCAATTTTAAATATTTTACTAATTTCAGGACTCTGATCCTCGAAATAAACAGATTTTATCTCCCTACGAGATTCAATATTGTGTTTTCTAAGTATCCTACCAATAGGAATGTCCGCCCTTATAAGATCCTCTTTAAAATCATTTTCAAGTCTTTCAACTGCAATGAGTGAAATTGCATATATTAATGGGTCTTCTGTTTCTATAACAACAACCCGGTAATTTACTGTGTCCCCAACTTCAATATTCAATAATCGAGCCATTTCCAAGTCAGCATCAACAAACTTCTGTTCCAAAGTTTCTATCTTAACATGACCACGGATCACATCGAGTATGGTGGTTACAGAACCATCAGTTGTTAACAGTATCTTCTGAGCATTTGAAAGTTTGCCTACTTCCTTTTCAATCTTTTTTATTCCATCCAGAATATTATGGTCCATTTTTAACCTCTAGGATCCTTTATTTCTCCAGAAATAGCTGATGCCGCCACAACAGCAGGATTAGCCAGGAAAACTTCAGATTCAGGGTCTCCCATTCTTCCCAGGAAGTTTCGGTTCGTGGTAGCTATGCATACCTCCTGAGACCCGAGAACACCCATATGACCTCCTAAACATGGCCCACAACCAGGGTTGCATATTATTGCTCCAGAATCCATAAAAGTGTCTATTAGTCCATTATGAAGAGCTTTTCTGTATATTTCAGCTGAAGCTGGAATTATTATGAGTCTCACATCTTCGTGAACCCTTTTTCCCTCAAGAACTTCTCCTGCCTGTATTAAATCTTCTAAACGACCATTTGTACACGAACCTATGAATGCTTGGTTTATAGTGGTACCCTCAACACTTGAGATTGGCCTGACGTTATCCACGTTATGTGGACATGCTACTTGGGGTTCCATATCATCGACTTGGAAGTTATATTCCCTTTCATATAAGTAGCCTTTATCAGACTTAACAACTTCAAATAATTTAACGTTTCTATCATTCAAATACTGTAAAGTTGCCTTGTTAGGTTCCATAATACCATTTTTTGCACCACTTTCAATTGCCATGTTGCATATGGTCATCCGACCGGACACATCCATTGATTCAATTGTGTTGCCCTTAAATTCCAATGTTTTATAGGTTGCTCCGTAGGTGCCTATTTTACCTATTATATTTAGAATTACATCTTTGGCTGTCACAAATTCCCCAAGTTTACCTTCGACTGTTATTTTATATGCCTCCGGTACCCTGAACCAAGTTTTACCCGTTGCAAATACGAATGCCATATCTGTTGCACCCATTCCAGTAGCAAATGCTCCAAATGCTCCGTGTGTGCAAGTATGCGAATCCGCCCCCACAACTACTGAACCTGGCTTTATGAGTCCGTATTCAGGAAGTACCTGGTGACATATCCCTTCACCGTGGCTGAAATACTTTTTTATACCCTGTTCTCTGGCAAATTTCTTAGTAACTTTATGAAATTCTGCTGATCCAATGGTATTTGGGGGGAGTGTGTGATCGCAAATTATAACAATTTTATCTGGATCCCATACTTTATCAGAAATCTTTTTAAAGGTGTTTATAGTCGGTGGAGATGTTCCGTCATGGGACATGGCCAGATCAACATCAACCTCGATGATTTCACCGGGATTTACTATATTTTTACCCGCTGCCCTTGCAAGAATTTTTTCTGTTATGTTCATGCTGATTTTATCCTAGAATTATTTAAAAACCCACCCTTAAATTTGGTAAACATGTAAAATACTAACTATTTAAAG
>Ga0302206_1000994_pt1 | contig 10669 bp, 14 predicted proteins | sample II_Fen_E2_1_FD_194581 | JGI IMG/M metagenome (GOLD analysis project Ga0302206, IMG submission 194581) | Peat permafrost microbial communities from Stordalen Mire near Abisko, Sweden - II_Fen_E2_1 | ecosystem: Environmental > Terrestrial > Soil > Wetlands > Permafrost | place: Sweden: Abisko...
CTATTGTTCTTACTCCTGAAATCTGGCGATTAAATTTGAGTACACAAGAATAAGTTAGTAAATGCCTATGTCCGAATGGGCGTGGGCTTTAACTTATTCGTGTACTAGGTTCCGCCAGAACCTCAGGTGTGGATATTTTATCGTTCATGCCCTTTTTATATTATTGGAATCTAATTTTAAAATTTAAAACAATATGAAAACAAAACTTCAAATTTCGTTAACTGTTATTATTATTTCTATGTTATTAATTAGCTGTGTAAATTCTGGTAAAAAGAATTCTGAACAATCAAAAGTAAATGAACCCATCTATGAACTTAATGAAACATTTTTAAAAGATTACAGGAGTAATCAAGTTGGAGCTGATAATAAATATAAAAATAAACTCTTTAGAATTAAAGGCAATATTACAGAGTTTTCAAACTTTGGAGGTCCAACAGTGCATGTTTATGTGCCAGATGTTGATGGAACAGCACTTTGTCATTTTGATAATTCTAAAAGCAATGAGGTTGGAAAGCTTCAAGGTGGTCAAAAGGTAGTTATTGAAGGAATATTTACAGATATGATTACCTCTGTAAATTTTCAAGATTGTGTAATAAAAGAAGCTAAATCCGCTGAAAATAATTAATAATTCATATTAAATAAACTTACATAATGCAAAACCAATATTATGAACGACATAATTAATTTATTATTCTCACCTTTTTTTATGGGATTATTTATAGTTATCCTTGGTGCAGGTCTATTGATTAAATTCATCGGAAAAAGCAACGAAGTGCCAACAATAAATGAGTATAAAAATTATGAACCATTGACTCAAGAAAATGTTATAATAAACAATGAAAAATTATTCTGTTCTAATTGTGGTAGACCATACATTGTAAATGAAGCTAAAAAATTCTGTGACAATTGTGGTGTGTCATTAATAAAAATATCAAACCAGACCACTGATAAAATTGTACAGTCACAAACCCAAACAAGCTTAAATAAAGGTGTTTTGACAATAACTTTTGATGGCTATTGGTTAAATCTTTATGATACAAAAATATTTATCAATAACGTATATAAATTTAAGGAATCGACAAGAAGTGGATTCTCTGTAAAAGTACCAATTGAAAGTTCACAAATGAACATTAAAACAGAATTATTTGCTGATGGGGTAACTCAATTTTCTCTTAAAGAATTAAATGTACATAAAAATTATTCAATGGAATTAGAATTTTCAAAATCTGTAGGATATTATAGTTCGAAATATAAATTGACTGAAGGCAAATAATAAATCAGAACTTTAACAATGAAAAAATGCTAGTAATAGTACATTTAATAAAAATCCCTTCAAATACTTATTTGTATTGGAGGGATTTTTATGTTATTAAATGATTGCATTAGTTCAAGTGATATTCTTTTCTAACCCTTTCATCATATTTATCAACCTTTTCAATGTAAAGGTCTAATGTCTCAATAAGCTCATCTTTTGCCACGCTCGCAATACGTTTTTTTAACTGCTTGTTTTTAATGAAATTTAGGTCGAAATAGTCTGTTCCTTCATTGTATATAATTTCAACTATTCCTTTATGAATAAAACCATTAACGGAAAATCTTAATCCGTTATTTATTGCAATTGGATTGCGAAAACCCCATGAAAAAACAATTATTTTCTGGCGTGTTAAACAGTTCATTATGTAAGTTGTCATATCTTTTTTGAATTTAGTCAATTATACCAATAATTCTATCCATTCGAAACGAACGCCACTGTAATTTTTGGCAATCAATATATGCAAACTGATTAAAAAGTTTCTTTGGAAGTCCTGAGCCAACTATATTAAAGTTTACTGAATTCGTTTCTAATGTTCCAGTTGCAAAACGAATAGTGTTATCAACTTTAAGAAAGCAAAATCGTACAACTTCGCCGTTCATCATTCTTTTTTTTAGTGTCTCAATTAGTAGACTCTTTGACAAACATGTCATTATTTCCATTCCTTCTTTAACTGCAAATTTTACAGTGTTGTTAATAATCTCGTTATGATTAACTTTAATTGCTTTCATATCTTTGTTTGTTAAATGATTTAGTTTCTTTGTGAAATATTTTTAGGTTCGTTCCAACCGTTCAATTTATACATTGCTTTAATTGCTTCTTCAAAGTATGGGAAAGAATCTATTTTGGTAGAAGAATTTGATGTTGCGGTTACATAATTATATTGATAAACATTCCAACTACCCATATTTTTCGAAACGTGATAAAGTCCAATTTGCGCTTTCATATTCTTTTGTTTTTGTTGATACAAAGATATGACATATATTTAATACGTGCAACTTAATTGAGTTAAACAAACTTAAATATATGACATATATTCAATATATGCTATATTTAAACTAACTTTGCAAAATATAATAAGAAGAATATGGAAAAACAGGAAAGGACGGTAATTCATTTAGAATTAAATGAGATGCATTTTTACTTTGGGAGTATAAAGGCTATGACAGTACAATTTCCAAAAGAAAAAATTGGAATTGAATACGGTAGCTTACGAAATTATGGCTTATCAGAAACAAAGCCATATCAAAATTCAAAGTGTATTATTCGGAAAGGGATATTAAAAGCCATTGAAGGCGGTCGGGGACAAAGCAAAGAAAAATCTTAGTGATTTTGACCAAAAAAGAGGTTTTTTGTGAGATGTTTGGAATATGTTTGGAATTTAAACAAATAAAAAACCGTAACTGACTATAAATCAATTACGGTATTTCACCAATCGTACCCGAAGCGGGGTCTGATTTATGCAATACAGTATTTTCCAAACTTCCAAATTCAAAGACAATTAGAAGTTTATTGCATTGTATATATGCATCTTACAACAAATAAATCATTGCATTAAATTGCATTTTATTTGATTTTATTGCTAATATGTTTGGAATATGTTTGGAATTTTTGTATCTTTGTGTAATAAAACATAACACATATGGCAACCGTAAAAGCATTCATTAAACCAACAAAGGGAAAGTCGTTAACAAAGGTACGTTTCTATGTTTCCAGAGGTAGAGAAAATTCGATGTTATATTGGACATCTGAAATTGAAATGAATCCTGAACATTGGGATACCAAAAAAGAACAATACAAAGCAAAAATTTTAATCGGTGGATTAGAACGAGCTGAATTTAATAGGTCAATCAATAATTTGAAAGATGTTTTATTAGATGCTTATAATATTGCACAAAATAAAGATCAACTAAATTCAAAGCTTTTCGAAATTGAAGTTGATAAACAATTGTACCCTGAAAAATATAAACCTGTAGAAAAAGAAAGTGAAAAAAAGAAAACTTTTTTCGACTTGTTTGATGAGTTTTTATCAAAGCACAAAATATCAGATGTGCGTAAGAATAATTACAAAGTAGTTAAAAGAGCACTCCAACGTTTTGAACAATATAAGAAATTGAAGAATGCAAATTTCAAAATGTCATTAAACAACTTAACATCGGATTTGCTATTGGAAATTGAGGGGTTTATGAAAAATGAATATAAACATTTTGAAGATTTTCCTGATATATATTTGACATTTCCAGAATGCAGACCTCCAAAACAAAGAGGTAGAAACACAATTAGCGGTATTTTCACGAAAATTCGTACATTTGTTCTTTGGTCTATAAAAAACGGGAAAACAAACAATGACCCATTTGATAAATTCAAAATTGATGAATGCATTTACGGAACTCCTTATTATCTTACAATTGATGAACGAAATGCAATTTATAATTGTGATTTGAAAGCCCGCCCTGAATTAGCTATTCAACGAGATATTTTTATTTTTCAATGTTGGATAGGTTGTCGGATGGGTGACTTATATAGTCTTAAAAAATCAAGTGTTATTAATGACGTTGTAGAATATATTCAACAAAAGACACAAGATGAAAGTCCAAGAACATTAAGAGTTCCACTTTCAAAACAAGCACAGGAAATTATAAGTCTCTATTCTAATTTGGAGGGTGAAAAGTTATTTCCTTTAATTAGTAGGACAAATTACAACCTTGCTATAAAAGAAGTTTTTACAGAAGCAAAAATAACACGGGTTGTTACTGTTATAAATCCAACAAATGGAAAAGAAGAAAAAAAACCTCTTAACGAAATATCGGCTTCACATCTTGCAAGACGAACATTTGTAGGTAATCTTTTTAAACAAGTAAAAGATCAACGTATGGTTTCAAATCTTTCTGGACATTCAGCAAACAGTAAAGCTTTTGGACGATATGCAGAGGTAGACGACGAAATGAAAATTGATATGATCAAATTATTAGAATGAGATAATCTAAAGCTAAGCTACATGTTCAAAAACAAAAAATTATATAATGAACTGGAAACTATTCCAGTAGAAGAAATATTTAAACTCTGCACATGGAAAGGCAAGTATTATTTTCATGAACAGACAGAAATAGAAAATAGAGCCCTCAATTACGAAAATTTGCTTGCTGAAATTAAAGATACAGATCTATTTCCTTTTTTCGAATTTCTAATTCCTTATCAGAACAAGTGGCTTGCATTTATAGAAGATGATACATTGAAAGTTATTATAAAAAGTCTATTATCTGAGAGAGATTTATCCGAGAAATACACTATTTTGCTACAATTCCTTTTTCGAAGTATAGAAAAGAAAGACGATATTTATATTAACATAGTAAATTCTAAGGGAGAACAGTTTAAAATATCTGATTTTGATATTACTAAAGCTTTGTATGAATCTATTGTTAGAATTTATTGTGATAAAGAACTCAATACGTCTCGATTAACAAGGGATGAGGCAATTAATAGTTTAGTCAATCCCATTAACTATGAAGATTTAAAACTTTTTTGTAACCTTTGCAATTATGATATAAAAGATATTAATCTTGAAAATTTACCAGATGATATTGTAACAAAGTTTGCATCAAGTATCGTTAGAAAACGTGAAGTCAACTATGATTTTTTAAAAAGCAAGATAGAGGAGTTAAGTAACGCCAAAATCCTAAAGAAAAAAGGAGCAAAAAATATAAATAGGTATTTAGGAGAACTAGCCTTAGACTTGTCATATCTTATTAGATTTTATCGTTTTATACTTCAAGACGAATGTGATAATATTTACAACTATAAAATAACTAATGAGGATTGTAGGATTATTTTAAAGTATTTTAGATTTTGGGGTTTATTAAGACATGAAGATTTGCATTCTGATTATGTTTATATTTCATCGATGATAAATCAACATAAAAAAAAGAGAGGAGATTTTGACTTAGAAAAAAATTGTGAATTTAATGAAATTGAAATTGATAAAACACGAAAAGATTTGAGAAAAGAATTTATATAAGAGAGAAAGCTCCTCAGGGTAAACCTGAAGAGCTTTTTTAATAAAAATAAACCAAGAAACGATCATATTCAACTATAATTAATTTGATTTATGTATGGTGCTATTTTATTTCAGTTGAAATAAAATTAGTGCCATTTTTTTGTATTATTATTACATGTAATTATTTGTCAGACAGTTACAGTTTATATATCTTCGCATCGAATTTAAATTTAGATGGTCGCGAACACTTAAATTAAGATTCAGAATTAAATAGTAATTAAATAATAAATTAATTAAATATGAAAATTTTAGATTATATAAAAAGTGATGCAAACATATCAATTACAATTCCTTTCAAAGACCTTCAAGAGTTCGTTAATTATACAATAAATGCAACACGGAAAGAGTTGGAAAAATTTATAATTGATGAAAAGTCAGAGGTTTATTTGACACCGCAACAAGTTTCTGAAATGTTGGGCGTGAATTTAAGTACATTATTTAGATGGAATAAAAGAGGGTATCTTGTTCCGCTTGAAATTGGAGGGAAAAGGAAGTATCGCAAAAGTGATATAAATGCAAAGTGCTTTAATAAAAAAGATTCAAATTAATTGAAATATGGAAAATCAAAATACAATTCAAATTGATGCCGATGTTTATGTTCTTCAATATGCTGAAAATAGCATTTACATTTGTTTTTTTGGAGTTTTTGTATGTCAAGTATGGGATTTACCCAATGTAGAAAATTCAACCCTTTTTGAGGTTGTCGATATGGTTAGTTACTTATTAGATATTTATGGGACGGTTTGTGTTCCATACAACCAATTGGTAAAAGAATTTGAAATTATTATTAACTTTAAATGAGATCAAAAATGAAAGAAAAAAAATCTGACTATGCAAATTTTCCAATATGCTTATTGGCGGAAAGTGACATTAAAAGAGTAGTAAAAAACGCTTTGGATTATGCTTGTTATTGGCATTCAAAAAGTTTAAATATTGGAACTGACAAATACAGTGATTCAATGAAATACTTTATGTTTTCGAAAATCAATCCCGAAATGGTTTTGGAATCCAAAACCAATGGTCAAAGAATGTATGAACTTTATAATCATTCAAATCATGCGGGTGTAAAAGTTAGTACGCTTTGGAACTACTTCTTTGAAGAAAAAAGTAGTGATGACATTATTAATTTAAGGGCTTATTGTGCTACAAAATCAATCATTGGTAATGAAAAATTCAAGAAAACAAACAAAGAACAAATTGTTTCAAAAATGTTTGGAGTTGAAAAGACAAGTCAGATAGTCGATGGGGCTAATTTAAAATATCTGAAACGCTACCAATATGTTAAATTAATTTCAGAGTTGGAAAAACATTGGTATTTGAAGTATGTTTCAAATCACAGTCGTGGTTGTTTCATTTCTTATAAATTAAGCCTTGTAGATTTAATGTTTGAAGAGGAAAGGTCAAAACTTTATTCAAAAATCGGGACTGTAAATTCTGCAAAACAAACTGTAAGAATGCAAGCTAAAAAGAAGTTGAGAGATTATCTTAATAAAGCAGAAAATTGAGTTGAGTAATTGTAAGAAAAGAGAAAAAGGATTTGATTCATTACCGTTTCAAATCCTTTTCTTTTAGGGTTTTATAAACTGATTTTTGAGCACATAGATAAGCACAAAGGCAGCACTTAGATAGACACATAGTCAACACTTAGTTAAGCACATAAATATACACCTAATATAAGATTTAAATAACAATTGAATAAAATAGAATAATAAAGAAAAACGTATGATAAAATAAAATATGGAAAATTTTCACTCCCCTCCATATACCACTCCCTTATGTGAAGTCCTTTACGGGAGTCCCTCCCCCCGTCTAAAATGAACAAATGTCATAAAAAATCCCGCTGGTTTAAAATTCAAATGTCATAAAGGGGCAAATTTCGAGAATGGTGTTATAAAAAAATTCTACCAACAAAAAATATTTTTTCAGATTTGAATTCTTTTTGATATGTTATTTCTTAATCAATTGACAATTCCAGATTTTAATATATTAAACCAAAAACAGTCCGTAGTAATTGATTTAATGGCTGTAATTGAAAGATACTTTCATTAACACACATATTCCTTACTTTAAAACGTTATGGCTTTAAATCGTTTGTAATTGAGCCTTCCCAAAAGTTTTTGGTTTTTATTTGTACATCAATTCAAGATCGTAAATTCGATCATTTTTACAAGACCAAAACCTTCTACTTTTTGACCAATCCAATTTTCAAATCACAAAATAAATTATTTATATTTTCAATATTTTATTTGCATTTGTGAAATTAATCATATATTTGCACATTAATAAACAAAATCGACAGTTGTAGAGACAATTGCATTACATATTATCATAGCATTAGCTATTGTTCTTACTCCTGAAATCTGGCGATTAAATTTGAGTACACAAGAATAAGTTAGTAAATGCCTATGTCCGAATGGGCGTGGGCTTTAACTTATTCGTGTACTAGGTTCCGCCAGAACCTCAGGAGTGGATATTTTATTGTTCATGCCCTTTTTATGTCCAAATTCGAACAAAATTATATGTGGAGCAACCAGAAAAGCCGAAAAAAAAGTAAGGAGCGGAAGCCGAAAAGCTTATGAGTATATAAATTATAAATAATATATTATGAAGACATTAGATGAAATTACAAATGATATGTTAACCACAATTCGGGAAATAAATCAAAAAGAAAATGGACTAATAGTTACCGAATCAACAGTTGTCGATTTGTATAAAAAACTAACAAATTTGGAAGAACTTAATCCAAATGAAGTAGAATTAGTAAAAAAACGTTTTAATGATTTATGTAACTATCCATTATAATCCTTGATCCTAAACAAAGGGAAGACTCATTGTAAGATTAAGATTATATACATCCTTTTAAACGGATAAGTAAATCAACAAACACAATTATCTTTTAATAAATACATCAATAAACAATATCAATTACTTAATTCAAAGTATATGAAAAAGCAAAAAATTATTTCAGTACTTTTAGCCATTACCTCTATGGCTTTTGGACAAATAAATTTTACCGAAAATGTAAACGGCGTCAGTTTCGAAATGATAGCAGTAGAAGGTGGAACATTCCAAATGGGTTTTGACAATGGCAATAGCAATGAAAGACCAATACATAGAGTAACCTTAAATAACTTTACAATCGGAATGACAGAAGTAACCCAAGCACTTTGGCAAGAGATAATGGGCTATAACCCAAGTAGCTACATTGGCTTATACGTACCCGTGGAAAATGTAAGTTGGAACGATATTCAAGGATTTTTTACAGCATTAAACAGCAAAACGGGAAAAACCTACCGTCTACCCACAGAAGCCGAATGGGAATATGCTGCACGAGGAGGAAACAAAAGTAAAGGTTACGAATTTGCAGGAAGTAATACATTTGCCGATGTGACATGGAACACCTATAACGTGAGAAGACCCCGCCACGTAGCTGGTAAACAATCCAATGAACTGGGGATCTACGATATGACTGGGAATGTATCGGAATGGTGCTCTGATTGGTACGGTGCTTACACCGACAGCTCCCAAACCAATCCCAAAGGTGCTTTATCAGGCTCTAATCGTGTGTATCGTGGTAGCAGTTGGGTTGCCGCTGCTAATATGTGGCGCGTTACTAATCGTGATAGCAGAAATCCAAGCTATCCCGATAATAGTATTGGTTTCAGGGTTATCTTAGTCCCTTAGTTCAATGTTGAAGTCTTTGAGTTTAAAAAGAAAAGAGAGCAAATACTTTTAATGAAGTTAACAATGATCATAGCATTAGCTATTGTTCATGCCCTTTTTATATTATTGAAATCTAATTTTAAAATTTAAAACAATATGAAAACAAAATCTATTCTTATTTTATTACTTTCAATCTTTTTATTCTCTTGTAATAACAATACTAATAAAACAGCAACTGAGTCTTTGGCTAGAGAGAAAAAGCTTCAGGATTCAATTGCTAATAATATAGTGGATTCAATAGCGAAAAGTATAATAAGACAAATAAATTTATCTAAAGATATGGAGTTATCTGGTGTATCTCATATAACAGGATTAATTAATAAACAATTTGATTCACTCCCTCAGACACAAAAAGAAAATATATTCATACAATATAGGAAAACATACCATCAAATAATTGATAAGTCAAATTCATCTTACGATTCAAGATTGAAATACACAAGTGATTTTCTTGTCAATGACAGTGTTTTTCAAAATAAACTAATAAAAGAATTCGATAAAGAATTATCTAAAGACGGTGCAGTATTATCTGGGTCTTCAGACGGTTTCTATATTGATGCAGAACCAGATTATTTATATAAAATATTCAAAGGCAAAATATCTGATGCATTAACACAATATTTAAAGTTAAATAGCAAAGAATTAAAAGAGGGTTTTTCATGTGATGCTGGTATGTTAATAAGTTTTGATCAGCTTTATAAAAGAGTAATTAATTGGGAAGACTTTATTAACAAGAATCCTAATTTTTTCTTAGAAAAAGAAGCAATAGAAAAATACAATCTATACTTAGAAACTCTTCTTTCGGGAATGGATAACGATCCAATTTTTGAACGTGAACCAGCCAAATTGTTACCAGATATAAAAAGATTATACGAAAAAATTATTGCTAAAAATGAATCAAGAAATTCAACCAAAAAAGTAACTGCATTCTATAATGAACTTAAAAAAAATAATTTTATATACGTTGAAAAAGATACCCCGAAAGAAATAAATTCGACTAAAAATTCTTCAACAAATACATCAACCCAAACATTGCCTAACTATGGGACAGTTATTAATAACTCGTATGTTACAATTTCGTTTTTTGCTAAGTTAAAAGACTATAATTTTGTAAGTTGTTCAAATAATGTTTTTTACAAGCAAGATGGGTATGTTTGTCGCCTTTTTTTAAGAAAACAATTTATTCCAACAGGGAAATCATGGACTTATACTGGTTGTGACGTAGAGAACATTAAAAGCAGTAATTCCATTTCAATTTTTCCCAGTGTAAAAGGAAATTTATATATAAATGGTAATGAAATAGGTGTTTTCTTTGGGGCTAATGGTCAGGTAACAGGCTATAGGGACAAACAACTATTTGGTGGCACAGGACGATTAGAACTAGTATCAGGTGACAGTTATATAGTGGTTTTGAATGATAATTCAGTCAAAGAAGGCACAATTCAAGGTAAATTGTCTTTTAAAGAGAAATAGAATAAAATTTATAGATATTGCTAAAGATTTGGAAAGTAATTCTAAGGTTTATCTAGGGGCTGATTAAGCTTCAATTCGGTTTAATAAATTTAAATAAGAGAATTCTT
>Ga0302206_1000995_pt1 | contig 10666 bp, 10 predicted proteins | sample II_Fen_E2_1_FD_194581 | JGI IMG/M metagenome (GOLD analysis project Ga0302206, IMG submission 194581) | Peat permafrost microbial communities from Stordalen Mire near Abisko, Sweden - II_Fen_E2_1 | ecosystem: Environmental > Terrestrial > Soil > Wetlands > Permafrost | place: Sweden: Abisko...
GGCAAAGATTTCACAAAGTTTGATTCGTTCGAGACTCGCATTCAATTTGAAGAGTGTAGAATTTGATAAAAAGGATCTTCATATACACGTTCCTTCAGGCTCCATTCCTAAAGATGGACCATCAGCAGGTGTTGCTCTCTTAACCACCATTGCATCACTTGTAACGGGTCACGAAGTAGATCCTAAACTGGCAATGACTGGTGAAATCTCACTTAGAGGCGCTGTATTACCTGTAGGTGGGATTAAAGAAAAAGTAATAGCAGCTCACCGTGCAGGAATCGAACGCATAATCCTTCCTAAGGAGAACCTAAAAGACCTTGATGATGTTCCAAAAGATGTTAGGGATGAAATAAAATTCATACCTGTTGATACAGTTGAAGATGTTATAAAAGAGACCATTGGTATTGAACTGCCTAAACCAATGCTGCTTGAAATGACAACCGATCATGTACCTGGCGGGGCTGGGTTATAAGATTAAATCAAATGATGAGTATTTTATCGCCCATTTAATTGAAGGGTAAAATACTCTTTTTCTTTATTTTAATTTCATTTTTATTTCTCGAAAAAAATATATTATTCCATAGGAACAGAGCCAGCAATATCGAATAACTTATTAACTGATCTCAAGTTTCTGGTAGTAGCAAATACCCCTAATTTTTTCTCAAAAAAGTTATTGTTCAATTTTGTTCTCCCATAACCTTCTGGTAGGAATAGATAAATTTCTTTTTTAGATATATAAAATTTATCTGATTTATTTTTCATATTAACTTTAGATTTCGATTTAAATTTTTAATTAGATTTTTAGATGGAACATCTGATAGAAATGTAATGTAAAGATGTTTAAAATCTTCTTTTTTAAATGGATTTTCTTCAATTACTTTCTTCAAATCGTTATTTGTCCTGATCAATACTTTTACATCAAAACCAAACACTTTTCCTATTTTGTTCTCAATTAATTCCCTTAAATAAGATAAATCTAAATACTGACTTTTGAATACAACATTACCACTTTGAATGTAAGTTTTTACATCTTTAAAATCTAAGGATACGTAAAGTTCTTTCAATTTCTTCATTTTTACCTTTTTCGCACCAATATTAATTCCACGTATCATTGAAACATATATTACCATAATATTACTATCTGAAATATAGATTGATTAATTTTTTTCCATGAAAATGTATTAAAATAGATTATTCTAATAAAGAAAGCATATCTCAAATTCACCATAACATACTTCCATAGTTAAAGTATCCTTTTTCAGTAATAATAAGAGTTTTAATAATTTTTCTCAAATGCCGAGTCAATCCACATCATATTATCCCTGTTAAATAAGAGTAGTTCTGATCCTATGGATCAGAATATCTTCCATTTATCTTCATTATCAATAGGATTTTTTCCATTGGAGGATTATTTAGGTGTTAAAGCCTTAGAAAGTGCTGCAGCGCCCCCAATTTTTAGAACATCACCAAAAATGAATGGTAATAAACCCATTGTTAATAAACTCCAGATTCCTGGTACTGATCCATTAACTAAATAAAGCCATACGCTTAATTGGATTAAACCAGGTATATAAATAAGGAATAAACTAGCAAATATTAGTAGACCAAGCATTGGCATGAATTTCCGAGCATTGATGTATTTATCTGAGAAATGTCCAATGAATAATGCAGCGAGGACAAATCCAATCAAAAATCCTCCATTGGCCCCAGTGATGATTCCAAAACCTCCAGTTGCACCTGCAAACCATGGAACACCAGCCAGTCCAATTGCCAAATATACAACCATACTAAATCCTCCCCAATATCTTCCAAGCAGTATCCCTGCAAGTAAAACCGCGAATGTTTGAGCGGTTATTGGTACGGGGGTCCATGGTAATGGTATAATTATTTGAGCCATTATACCAGTTATGCAAGCCATAAAAAATGCCATTACGAGTTTATTAGCGTATGAAGTTTCAGAACGCCATTTAAAAAGGGAGTACCTCTTTTCAAAATAATTGTCAATTGTTATCTCCATCGAATTCCTCCGTTAATACTCTTAAATAATCTTATTAATAGTTAAAATACCTAAATCATTAAAACTTTTTTTTTAAGTGATCTTTATTATATTTAAATGGTAAAGGAGTGTTAATCATCCTAGAACTGTACTATATTCAGTTCCCTTTATTTATTAGATTCAGATATTATAAATACTTTTTTTCCTAGACAACTAATGAGTTTTATTATGATTATCTATATTTATATCATGATGATAAAGCTCAAAAAAGTTTTTTTTTATCCAAATAATCCTAATAAACATATTTTTAAGCAGTTTGATAGTATTTAAATACAGTAAAATAGGTATAAGCCCTATTCTATATCCCTTATGGAACGCAAAAAGAAATTTTTCCCTTCAAATGTAGTGTTAGAATTCAAATTTAGAAATTATGAAATATTTATTTGGGGCAAATAATAAATTGAAAAATTAATATTTCAAATTAATTAATAATTAAAAAATTATTTCATACCAGTTTAGCCCGGTCATATACATTTTTGAGGGTATGCATGTCCACACTTGTGTATATCTGCGTGGTGCTCAAGTTAGCATGACCCAAAAGTTGTTGTATTGCTCTGATATCAACACCATTCTTTAGTAAGTGCGTTGCGAAAGAATGTCTTAATATGTGAGGTGTTACCCTCTTTTTAATACCCGCAGCTGTTGCGTACTCTTTGATCATCATCTGAATGTATCTAGGAGTTAAATGATTGCCTGATCTATTAACAAACAAATAATCACTATGATCACCTCTTTCTAAAATGTACTCCTCAACCAATTCCTTTGTTTCGCCATCAAAAAGGACTATTCTATCTTTTTCACCTTTCCCTCTTATTCGGAGAGTCCTGTCACCCAGATCAATACTATCAGTATGTAGCATAACAAGTTCTGAGACTCTCAATCCAGAAGAGTAAAGTAAAGCCAAAATAACTTTGTTTCTTAGCCTTAAAAACTCTGAATGTTCTGATAAATGATTTTCGTCCCCATGGTTATCCATTGCATTAATGAGATTAGTAACCTCATTTTCGTTTAGAGATTTAGGAAGGGATTTAGTTCTCTTAGGAGTTTTAACATCTTTCAAAACCCCAATACCTCCAAACTCAAAGAACTTCTTTACAACTACTGTTACAAGGTATATGTAATTTTGTGATACATTCTTTTCACGTTTAAGGTATCGTATGTATCTTTTAAATGCCCTTAAAACTAATCTTTCATCGTAAAGATCTTCTTCATTCTGTAAAAATCTATGAAAATTGTTTATTATAGATTTATAAGTTTTTATGGTACTTTTTGAGTAGTTTCTTATCTCCAATTCGATTAAATAATCTTCTATAATCTCTGGGAAGTCAAAAGCATCTAATATACTCTCTCTAAGAATATAGTCAGATTCTCCAGGAACTGCTTTTTGCAAGTTTGTTGAACCTCCTTCAAGATTTTTCCATTGCTGATTTGAGTAGGGATTCATTGTGAAACGTTAATTATTTATTTGTGTTATTAGAATAATCTCTTATTAGTCTTAGACGTTGAAAATTATTCTTATAGGTTACATATAACTTCTATCAACATTTTCATTAGGATCTTGTGTCTTTCCATTTCCTATATGTTGAGAACTTGATAGATCTTTGTGCATAGCATTTTCAAATGATTTATATCTTTTTATTATTTGATCTTCAATTGAAATTGCGTTTTTTATTGCAAATGACATGTGTTTTTCACTTATTAAATCACTACCGTCCATGATTGCCATATCACCAGCCATACGTAAAACTCCACCAAGATCCCTTAATCTAAGTGTTAACGAGTTTTTTTGGTCGTCTATAGCCTCTGCTCTCCTACTTGCTTCTTTGATAAGGAGTTCTACGGAATTTTTGGTTGCATGCGGTATCTTACCATCCATTTTTATTTCCTGAGCAACGAACTGTGCAATTTTTGACTGATTTTCTTCTGTATCAGGCATTGTAGTTCTCATAAGGATTTCATAACCCTCCCCCTGAATTCTTGAACGCAGTGGTGGTAAAATGTATTGAACATCCCTTATATTACAGGCTGCTATAAAAATAAAGTCGCATGGAACATTATCAACTTTAACTGAACTTCCTGCACTCTGTGGGTTTCTTCCAACTATTGGAAATACCTTGTCCTGCATTGCACTGAGAATATAACGCTGAAGAGGAGCTATATGGACTATTTCATCAATAAAAAGAACACCCTCATGTGCTTCATGGATTGCTCCCGGAACAACTCGTTCATATGGTTGTGTTCCAAGTTCTGGATGTCCACCATAAGGATCGTGACGAACGTCACCAAGAAGTTCTGTTTCACTGGCACCCGTTGCTTGGATAAACAACTTCCTATCCAGTGGTACCATAACATTTTTAGGTTTTTCTTCAACAATCGCCCTTCTCTTTTCAAGCGCATGCTGGTCTAGTATTTTTATGCTGTCACCGTCAATGCGTTCGTAAATAACAACTTCTTCCCGACCATTTTTCAGTCTAGTTGTTGTAACCCTTTCTTGGGGTACGTTCACAGAACCTTCGTTCATTTCAAACATACCCAAAAGGTCTCCTAAATGTTTTCTACGAGCATTAATATGGGAGTACTTGTCAGCGCCACATTTGGGACATATACTCTGATATGCATTATTATATCCTCCGCAGTTAACACATCTAAATCCAAGTCTATCTGCAACTGCCTCTGGAACGTTTTCAGGATCTACAAGTTCACCTTCTGCCCGTTCAAGATCCCTCTTCTCGTTTTCCATCTCTTTACGTGTTTTAGTTTCAACAAACGGTCTTTCAGGTCTTTCAGGATTATGCACAACTGTTATTTCTTCATTTGGATCGGCCAAGTGGAATGATATTGCTTGGGCTATCAATGATTTTCCTATACCAGGAGGACCAACTAACAGGAGATTTCTTCTCTGTTTTGCAGCAATTTTAACGAATTTTATTATATCATCATGCCCAATAACTCTTTCAAGTGGATCTTTAGGAATAATAATGTCCTTGGTAGTTGTTATATCTCCTAAAAACTCCTTTTTCATGTTCACATACATAAAAAATACCCCCAGGAATTTTAGATTGAAAACAATCTAAATCCTGATGATTCATAATATATTCGAATTATTTTAAACTTTTTTTATTTTCTACTATAAATCACTATTAAACCTATATTAATTGATTTTATCTAGTTATTACCTTGATTGGGCTTGGTTTTTTAACAACTTCACTCATTCTCACTGCAACTATATGTTTTAAGCCCTTTTCCTTAGCCATGTCTATTAATCTTTGGCTTATGACTCCGTCGAACACAACTGCGTATGCACTGTTGTCAACGCTTTTAAGTTCATCGTAAAGATTTTCAACCTTGACTTCTTTCAAGATGTTAAGTGCATCATCCAAAATTTCTGCGTTTCCTGATCCCTCTAATTCTTTTAATATTCCTTTTAAAAGTGTATTCTTATCTGGGCCCTTTGGTTCAACCTTCTCAACTTTAACGCCTACATCCTGGTAAATCTGTTCAACAGGAATCTTATCCCTTAAAGCAACCATTACCTCATCCTTGGTAAGATCTTCAACTTCTTTTCCCCTTGGTGCTCTGGTAACGTAGTCAACTTCTCCTACTTGTAGTAATTCTTTTAATATGAGATCTCCACCCCTGTCTCCATCAAGGAATGCAGTAACTGTTTTGTGTTTAGTGAGCTCTGCAACTGTTTTTGGTACGCTAACACCCTCAACAGCTATGGAATTTTTTACACCATATCGCAGAAGGTTTAAAACATCAGCTCTACCTTCAACAACCAGAATTGCATCTGATGATATAACATTGGGGCCGGCTGGAAGCCTTTCATCCCCGTATTCAGCAATTTCATGGATTCTCATAGCTTCTTTTACTTCTTCTATCATTTTCAGGCTTTCAGGGGTCACTTCTTCCATCATTCCTTTATAGAGTTCTTTTGCCCGGTCAACAACTTTTCTTCTTTTAACTGCCCGGACATCTTCAACTTTAGAGACTTGTATATATGCCTCACAAGGTCCCACTCTGTTTATAGTTTCGAGTGATGCGGCTAGTATGGCTGTCTCAACCCTGTCAAGACTGGATGGTATGACTATTTCTCCCTTGGAGCGTCCTGCCTTAGAGTTAATATTAACTTTAATCCTGCCTATTCTACCAGTTTTTTGTAATTCCCTTAAATCCAAGTCGTTGCTTAAAAGTCCCTCTGTCTGTCCAAAAATTGCCCCCACTACATCGGGTTTTTCTACAATACCGTTAGCATTAATTTGAGCGTGAATAAGATATTTAGTTGTACTTATCTCTTCTTTTCCCATTTTTGGGCCTCCCTTCTTGTATTAGATACTTGTAAATGATATTGGTAATATCATGCCATTTGGCATCAGTATCTGAAACAGAAATTCTGATGATTGTAACTACCATTTACACCATTTGGGCATTCTTCGAGTTCTAATTGTTTCATGTGTCTTGGAAGGCTCTCAATATCCTTGATAAACTTCCGAGTTATACCCATAATCTTACGCCTTATCTCAAGGTTGGGGTAACAACCCAGACTTTGTATATCTTCTGCAAGTCTTTTAGCAAGTTCTATACCTTTTTTATCAAAGTCAGTAAGGATAATAACTTTGGAGGACGATTCTATAGCAATTTCCACTATTTCGAATAATTTTAGGCCTGAACCTGAGACTTTTATGAAATTACCCTCGATACCGAGTTTTTTCAAAGCTTGTTCGTCTTTTTTTCCCTCGATGAGTATTGGCATTCCATTCTCTGCGCAGATCTTGAGTTCCTCTATAATACAAGACAATTTCTTTAAACTCATTTGTAAGCCTTTTTTATGATGTTGAATAAGTATCTACAAAATATTATAACTAAACTAATATATAAAATTGAAGTAAATTGAATATTTATGAAGAAATGTAGTTTATCCAATTTTTGAAGTATATAAATCCTCTAAAAATCATTTTAACTGCAAATTTTATGATTTTAATTCTGAAATCTGGATATTTTATGTTAATTACTCAAGGGTTTATGCAAATCATTATTATGGATACTATTGCCTCAACTATGTAAAGTTTAAATATTTTTGTGGCTAAAAGTTATATTACTGTATATTTTAAATACAATAAAAATTGAAATCATTATTTTAAAAAATTTGGAGGATACGAAAGTGGCAAAAGGCCTGATAAGAATAGTTCTGGATATATTAAAACCACATGAACCTATAATTCCTACATTTGCAAAATATTTAAGTGAATTACGCGGAGTTGACGGAGTAAATATAACTCTCATGGAAATAGATAAGGAAACAGAAAACATCAAAGTAACTATACAGGGAGATGACCTAGACTTTGATGAGATAACCAAAGCAATAGAAGAATATGGAGGTTCAATTCATAGTGTTGACGAGGTTGTCGCAGGAAGTAAACTAATTGAAGAAGTTACAACACCACAGGACTGATTTTAATGAATAAAAGAGGAGAAGTTAAGAAGAAGAAGAAGAAGATTTCTCCAGAAAACTTTTTAAAGCAATTTTCTCAAAGATCGTCAAGTTTCAAAATTTTAAGTTCAAAGATCACTACCTCACAATTATCTGATGCCATGAGGAAAATAACAGGACAAAATGGGGTCCTTGTCGGAGTAAAACCCGTTAAAAATAGTTTTAAAATTATCGGAAAAGCAACAACAGTAAAAACCTCAGCAAACGACTGGGGAACGGCTATTAAAGGAATATATGAATCACGAAAAGGAGATATCCTTGTTATTAGTTGCGATAGAGATGATCCTGCAGTTTGGGGAGAAATGGCATCTACATCGGCCCAAAATCAAGGTCTCTTAGGAACAATAGTTTATGGTGCTATTAGAGATGTAAAAAGCATTAAAGAACTTGATTATCCTGTATTCTCAAGAGCAGTGATTCCTAATGCAGGAAAATCACTCGCTGAAGGAGAAATTAATATTTCTGTGATTTGTGGACGGACCATAGTCGATCCAGGCGACCTCATAATGGGGGATGAATGTGGAGTAGTCAGTGTGCCTGAAAAAATCATTGATGAAGTCCTTGAAGAAGTATTCAAAATATTGGACAATGAAAATGATATTTTAATGCAGTTGAAAGATGGAAAATCATTTTTAGACATACTGAAAATTAAATAATTGGGATTAATATTTTTGATTCTAATTTTAGATAATTCGTTAGAGTCGATAGATAAGTTGATATATCACTCAAACATATATTTTAAGATGCAGACCACTTCTGAATTCATTCGTGAAAATAGGTGGAGAATAATATTAACACTAATAATTGGCGGATTTATAATATTCATCATATCCTTTGCCGTCGGAATACAGGATATATTAAAAGTTCTAAGTAAATCAAACCCAGCAACAATAGTTGTTGCTTTACTTTTAGAAATATTTATTATTGGTATGTGGACTGAACGTTGGTCCCTTATTTTGGATGTTATAGTCAGATCGCCAGGGTTCAATAAACTATTTGTTATGATGTTTACAAGTTTATTTGGTAACAACTTGACTCCTGGAGCTGCTGGAGGTGAACCAATGAGAGCCTATCTCCTTAGTAAATTTGAGGGAATTTCATTCGATTTGGCTTTTGTTTCGGCTAGTGCTGATAGAGTATTTGAGTTCTTCCCATTTGTATTGGTATCTGCCTTTGCTGTTTACATGATATCGACTTGGAATATTCCATTTTGGAGCGTTATCTTCATAAGTGTGCTCATAATAATAATCATGGCTTTTTTTGGTCTTTTAATATATGTTGGAGTGAGAAGAGAGATAGCAGAAAGACTCTTACTTTCATTGGCCCGTTCATTATTGCCTCTCTTTATAAAACTTACCAAAAAAGAAGTTAGCCTATCCTATGTCACTGAACAAATAAATTATTATGTGGGTAGGTTTTCAACAGGGTTTTCAACTGTTCTTCAAGATAAAAAAATGTTTACACTTGGTCTTTCTATCTCATTCATAATGTGGGGAACTGATATGTTCAGGATGTATCTATGTTTTGTTGCAGTAGGATATTTCCCACCTATAATACCTTTGATAATCATTTATACCATTGGGATTTTGATAACGATACTCCCTACTATCCCTGGTGCTTTGGGGCTTCGTGAAGCAACTATGGTTGCCCTATTCCTAGTAGTTGGGGTTCCAGCAGATGTTGTTATTGCTGCAAGTCTAATAGATCGTCTCATAAGTTATCTAATGCCTACAATTGTTGGTGCTATTACAACAGTATACTATGGGAAGCTTCTGAACAGAATGGACGCAGGGTCCTCATGATATATTATGGTTATAATGGACTTTTTAAATAATGATTTATCTTTTAAAACTATCGAAAACTTTATATATTAGTAATGCAGACACTAATTATTATATAAAACTTTCGGTTTGAGGGCTAAGTAATGAAACAATTAGGTAAAGTATCACACATTTCTAATAGGAACAGAATCATACTGAGATCAAACCAAACCCCCGGGTTTGGTTTGCCTGTTTATACAAAGGACAATAAAAAGTTTGGTACAGTTTACGATGTATTTGGTCCAACAAAAGGCCAGTACATCTCGGTTAAGGTTTTTGGAAAATTTTCTAAAAATCTTGAAAACCGAATTGGAGATACCCTTTTCATACCCTCAAAAAAGATTGAAAAACGGGGGAGAAGGAAACGACGGAACAAATGAAACCTGAAGTTGCAGAAATCGATAAAAACGAACCTGATGTTACAGAAAAAGAACAAATGAAACAGGACGTTTCGGAAATCGAAAAAATTGAGACTAAATGTCCAGAATGTGGATCTGAAAAGCTTATAAATGATCATGAACGAGGAGAAATAGTTTGTGGAGCTTGTGGTCTAGTAATAGATGATAACATAGTAGATATGGGTCCCGAATGGAGAGCTTTTGATCATGAACAGCGCGACAAAAGAACCAGAGTCGGAGCTCCAATAACTTACACTATCCATGACAAAGGACTATCTACTATGATTGACTGGAGGAACAAAGACATTTACGGTCGTGATATCCCTGCTAGAAATCGTGCCCAGTGGTATAGGCTCAGAAAATGGCAGAGGAAAATCAGAATATCCGGTGCAACCGAAAGAAACCTAGCATTCGCACTGAGCGAACTTGACAGGGATTCATCAAGACTAGGACTACCTAGAAGTGTTAGGGAAGCTGCATCAGTTGTATATCGAAACGCAGTCGAAAATAAACTTATCAGAGGGCGGAGTATCGAAGGCGTTGTCGCAGCATCACTATACGCTGCATGTCGGAGATGTAACGTTCCTCGAACTCTCGATGAAATTGCAGAAGTTTCAAGAGTGAGTAAAAAGGAAGTTGGAAGGACTTACAGGTTTCTTACAAGAGAATTAAACATCAAATTACCTCCAACATCACCAGTTGACTACGTTCCAAGATTCGCAAGCGAATTAAATCTTTCAGGTGAAGTACAATCCAAAGCCATTGAAATCATTGAGAAAGCAATGGAAAAAGGACTTACATCAGGAAGAGGCCCTACAGGGGTAGCAGCAGCTGCTCTTTACATCGCATCGGTACTCTTAGGAGAAAGGAAAACACAGAGAGATGTGGCAGATATAGCAGG
>Ga0302206_1000998_pt1 | contig 10645 bp, 8 predicted proteins | sample II_Fen_E2_1_FD_194581 | JGI IMG/M metagenome (GOLD analysis project Ga0302206, IMG submission 194581) | Peat permafrost microbial communities from Stordalen Mire near Abisko, Sweden - II_Fen_E2_1 | ecosystem: Environmental > Terrestrial > Soil > Wetlands > Permafrost | place: Sweden: Abisko...
TTCAGCTCATGGACAATACTGGATTGCTGAAGACCAGGGGAAGATTGTCGCATCATTGCTGATCACTTATGAGTGGAGTGACTGGAGAAACTGCAACGTCTGGTGGTTCCAGTCGGTTTATGTATTACCGGAGTTCAGGAGAAAAGGAGTTTTCAGTACTATGTACCGGTTTATAAAGGATGAAGCAGACAGAAACGGAGCAGGAGGACTACGTCTTTACGTGGAAACAAATAATGCTAAAGCCCAATGCACTTATGAGGCTCTTGGAATGCAGAGCCTGCATTATAAAATGTATGAATGGATGAAGGAATAAGTTATGTATTGGCTACCGGCTATACTGATCCTTCCCTATATTTATATCCTCTTAAAGATTTATAAAAGTCTTCTGAAGATCAGACCTTTTACTTTTACCACAGATCCAAAGACATCTGTGTCGGTAGTTGTAGCATGCCGCAATGAACAGAAATCTCTTCCATCGCTTTTAAACAGTCTTGCACATCAAAATTATCCTCTTGATTTATTTGAGGTTTTAATTGTTAATGATAATTCCACTGACAAAACGCTTGAAATTGCTGCCGGATTCAAGCGGGATGACAACCTCCGGGTCCTGGAGAATAATGGTGAAGGGAAAAAACAAGCCCTGAGAACAGGGATTACTGAAGCAAGGGGTAACCTGATAATCACAACTGATGCTGATTGTACGGCCGGAAAAAACTGGATCAGAACTGTTGCCGGATATTATGAAATAAATAACCCTGATCTGATCATATCTCCGGTTCAGATAAAACCAGAACCGGGATTTTTTGGAAAATTTATTGAACTGGAGTTTATAAGCCTTCAGGGGATTACAGCAGGAACTGCACTCTCAGGAAGAGGAACCATGTGCAACGGGGCAAATCTGGCATTTACCAGGGAAGCATATTTAAGTCACTCAGATAATCTGCGTGATGAAATAAACACGGGTGATGATATTTTCCTGCTACATAGTCTTAAAAGAGATCCAGATTCAAAAATATTATGGCTGGAATCACAGGATGCTGTGATAACAACGGAATCCCCGTTTACATTCAAATCCTTTCTGAAGCAGAGGAGCCGTTGGATTTCAAAAGGAAAAGCTTATAGTGACATTTATACAATAATTCTGGGAATATCCACATTTCTTGCCGTCATGGTGCATATTGGATTTTTGATAGCCTGGATTATCCGGCCTTCGTTAATCTGGGTGCTTCTGTCAGTAATTGTTTTGAAATCAATTCCTGATTTTCTAATCCTGCTGAACACCACAGAAAGATATGGTAAAAATGAACTCATGAGATGGTTTTTACCTTCCCAGTTGATATATCCTTTTTATGTACTCGCTGTGATATTTTATTCGCTGATATTCAGGAATAAATAATTGCGGAATTCGGATTTCCGATTTCGGATTTATGAATTATGACTAGTGTTACCATCCGCAATCAGAAATAATATCATTAGTTTCCCATCTCGGAAAGGAACTTGATTCTTACCAGCCTGATCTCTTCTTCTTCGAATTCGTTGCCAAGCTCATTAATAGCATCTTCAAGAGAGTCAGATTCAGCCTCTTCCCTGAAATATGAGTAAATATCGTGTTGCCGCTCCTCATCAATTGCCTTGTCTATATAATAATCCAGATTTATCCGGGTTCCTGAATTAACAATTGCTTCAATTTCAGAAATAAGTTCTGGCATTTCCAATCCCTTAGCTTCAGCAATGTCTTCCAGAGCTCTTTTCATATCAATACTCTGGATAATATATACTTTTATTCCTGATTTATTGACAACTGATTTGACCACCATATCCAACGGCCGGATGATCTCTTTCTCTTCAACATATTTTTTAATTATATCAATGAATTCCTCCCCATAGCGCTGTGCTTTTCCTGCTCCGACTCCTGATATATTCTGAAGTTCATCAATAGTTATCGGGTATTGGATTGCCATGTCCTCAAGAGAAGGGTCCTGAAAAATCACAAACGGTGGCACGTCCCTTTGTTTCGACAGCTTTTTACGCAGATCCCTGAGAATACTGAATAATTCATCATCAACTGCAGCGGTTCTTGCTCCGAAAGCATTCTCTTCATCGGTGGTATCAGCATAGTCGTGGTCCTCGGCAAGCATAAAGGATGTAGGATTTTCGAGAAATTCAAGCCCCTTTGTAGTCAGTTTCAACAGACCATAATTCTCAATATCCTTTGTAAGGAATTTGGCAATCAGTGCTTGTCTGATGACCATATTCCAGAATTTCTCATCCTTATCCTCTCCTATTCCGAAAAACTCAATTTTATGATGCTTATAAGATTTTATAGCTGATGTTACTTTCCCTGAAAGGATATTTGCTATATGATCTGCTTTAAATTTTTCTTTAACAGCCAATATTGTTTCAAGTACGCTCACAACTGCTTCATTCCCTTCAAACTGAGCTTTTGGATGGAGACAATTATCACAGGCTTCACAATTTTCCTGAAGATACTCTTCACCAAAATAATGCAGCAATAGTTTCCTTCTGCAAACTGATGATTCAGCGTAGGAAACTGTTTCGAGGAGGAGTTGTTTACCGATCTCCTGTTCTGCAATCGGTTTTCCCTGCATAAATTTCTCAAGTTTCAGAATATCATTATAGCTGTAGTAAGCAATACAGTTTCCTTCACCTCCGTCACGTCCGGCCCGGCCGGTCTCCTGATAATATCCTTCCAGGCTTTTGGGGATATCATAGTGAATTACGAACCTGACATCGGGTTTATCAATACCCATCCCAAAGGCAATTGTAGCGACAATTATGTCAGCCTCTTCCATAAGAAATTTGTCCTGGTTCATTGTACGGGTCGCAGAATCCATGCCGGCGTGGTAAGGAAGCGCCTTAATACCGTTCACCTTGAGGACTTCAGCCATCTCCTCTACTTTTTTACGGCTTAGGCAATAAATTATCCCTGACTTACCCTGATTATTCTTTATATATTTAATGATTTCTTTCGTAACATCCTGCTTTGATTTCACCTCGTAATACAAGTTTGGCCTGTTAAAAGATGATTTAAATACTTCCGCATCAAGGATATTAAGATTTTTCTGAATGTCATGCTGTACCTTCGGAGTAGCAGTTGCTGTCAGGGCAATGATAGGTGATCTTCCTATCATATCTATAATTGGTCTTATCCTCCTGTATTCAGGTCTGAAATCGTGTCCCCACTCTGATATACAATGAGCTTCGTCGATAGCATAAAAGGAGATATCAATATTTTTAAGGAACTCAATATTCTCTTCTTTTGTAAGTGATTCAGGAGCAACATAAAGAAGCTTTGCCTTTCCTGATAAGACATCTTTTTTTACTCTTGCAATTTCAGATTTAGTCAGAGATGAATTAAGGAAATGAGCAACATCGTCATCCGTACTGAAATTCCTCATAGCATCAACCTGGTTTTTCATGAGAGCGATCAACGGAGAAATGACTATCGCTATCCCCTTTTTCATAACAGCAGGCAGCTGATAACAAAGCGATTTGCCGCCACCTGTCGGCATTAGTACAAAAGTATCCCGTCCCGCCAGTACATTCCTTATTATAGGCTCCTGATTACCTTTAAAAGTATCAAAACCAAAATACTTTTTTAAGTAGTCATGTATAGTTGAATCATTCAACATTTTCTCGGCACAATGTTAATATTTGCCAACTGTAAAGATTTCTAAGTTTACAGTTTACATAAAGTTACTAAAATTCTTATTCAAATAATATTTTTAAGAATTAATTAACAAAATTGATGTTTAATGAAATTTGTTGTGTTTATTGCCATGTTTCATTTACTTCATCAGGAAATGGGATGTAAAACTTTTGTCAAGCCCGGGACAAAAACTAATAATTTGACTTCCAGCATGTTTAACAATCAGTATTCCAACGGATATCATATAGGCTTCCTGCAATCATAACACGAAAAGAATAATATTGTTTTGCAAAGGAAGATTTATCATCTTTACAGGCTGAATTTTATACCAATCAAATAAAGGTTTCAATGGCTATATTTGGGAAAAAAGGGAAGAATGGAGAGAAGGAAATGTCATTCCTGCAACATCTCGAGGAATTAAGATGGCACATTATAAGGTCTATACTGGCAATAGTAGTCTTTATGATAATAGCTTTCATTTTTAAAAATTATCTTTTCGGAATAATTCTTGGACCAAAAAGCCCCGAATTCATTACAAACCGATTGCTCTGTCAGCTGGGGGAATATCTTAAAACGCCGGCCCTCTGTATAAATACAAAGCCATTAAATCTTATCAGTATTAAAATGTCGGGACAGATTACGACCCACATAACAGCAGCAATGGTAGCAGGGGTTATTCTTGCATTCCCTGTAATACTTTGGGAGTTCTGGCAATTTTTCAAACCAGCCCTCAAGGCTAACGAAGCAAGATATGCCAAAGGTGCTGTTCTTGCAGCTTCAGGATTGTTTTTCATAGGTGTCCTTTTCGGATATTTTATGCTCTCTCCCCTATCAATTCACTTTCTCAGTTCATATGAAATTGATCCGCAGGTAGTCAACCAGATTAATGTGAGATCATATATAGGTACCCTGACATCAATATGTCTGGCTACCGGATTGGTATTCGAGCTGCCGATAATTACCTTCTTCCTTACGAAAATTGGTATACTGACACCAAAATTCATGAGAACCTACAGAAAGCATGCAATTGTGGTTATTTTTATTATTGCTGCAATTATTACTCCTCCCGATGTCTTTTCCCAAACCCTCGTCGCAATTCCGCTATTGATTCTTTATGAGGTGAGTATAATAATTTCATCAAGAGTTATGAAGCAAAAAGAGAGAGATCGTAATGAATTCTTTGGAGAAGAAGAAAAAACCGAAACTGCAACATCATAGCATTTTAAATGAAACTATTCACTGAAAATCTTGTAAAAAAGTACCGCAGCAGGACAGTTGTTGACCACGTTTCTGTTGAAGTTGAGCAGGGTGAGATAGTTGGGCTGCTTGGACCAAACGGAGCTGGTAAGACAACAACGTTTTACATGATTGTCGGTTTAATAAGACCCCGCGAGGGGAAAATTTTCCTTGATGATGAGGATATTACAACACTTCCAGTATATAAACGTGCAAGAAAAGGGATCGGTTACCTGGCACAGGAAGCTTCTGTATTCAGAAATATGTCAGTTGAAGACAACATCCGCGCAGTACTTGAGATGTCCGGATTTCCCAAACCCGAGCAGGAAGAAAGACTGGAAACCCTTCTGGCTGAATTCGGTCTGAATAAGATAAGGACAAGCAAAGGCATACAGCTTTCAGGAGGTGAAAGAAGAAGAACCGAAATTGCCAGGGCTCTTGCACTTAAACCTAAATTCATTTTGCTCGACGAACCTTTTGCAGGAGTTGATCCTATTGCTGTGGAGGATATCCAGGAAATTGTTTCAAAACTAAGAGAGAAAAATATAGGAATTCTTATTACCGATCATAACGTTCATGAGACCCTTTCAATTACCGATCGGGCCTATCTTCTTTTCGAGGGTCGTATACTTAAATCAGGTACTTCAGCACAATTAGCAGATGATGAGCATGTAAGAAAAGTATACCTTGGAAAAAACTTTGAATTGCGCAGGTAACACAATCAATTTGTTTTCATAATAAATTATTATACTTTTGCGGGGAATTTAACCGCGGATGTGTCGTAATTGGTAGCCGAGCAAGACTTAGGATCTTGTGTCTTCGTGACGTGGGGGTTCGAGTCCCTTCATCCGCACAAAAATATCAAGCCGCCCCAAACCTCTTAAAAAGTGCGTTTTGGCGGTTTTTTTAACTGGGCAATAAACAACAACTAATATGAATGTTACCAAAGAAAACATTGACGATCTGAATGCTGTATTAAAGGTTAAGATCGAAAAGGCTGATTATGAAGACAAGGTTGAGACAGTATTAAAGGATTACAGGAAGAAGGCAACTATAAAAGGATTTCGTCCGGGAATGGTCCCCATCGGCCTCATAAAAAAAATGTACGGGAGAGCTGTTCAGATTGATGAAATCAATAAAGTTGTCACTGATAACATCCAGAAGTATCTTACTGACGAGAAACTGGAAATTCTTGGCGATCCCCTTCCAAAACCTGATGAACAGGAAACAATCGACTTCGATACACAGGAGGAATTTACCTTTTCATTTGAATTGGGTCTGACTCCCCAGGTTGACCTTAAACTCTCTAAAAAGAATAAAGTCAACGAGTATGATATAGTGATCGATGCAAAGATGAGGAAAGACTATCTTGAAAACTATACCCGTCGTTATGGTGAATTAAGAAAAGCAGATCTTACCGAAGAGAAAGATGTAATAAAGGGGAAGATTGAAGCAATTGATAATGAAGGCAATTTAATTCCCGAAGGACCTTCAGTTGACGATACCTCACTTGGCATTGACATTATAAAGGATAACAAGATCAAAGAAGATTTCATCGGCAAAAGTGTCGGCGATTCTATTGACTTCGACATAAAAAAAGCTTACCCTAACGATACTGAAATAGCAGGAATCCTTCATAAGAAAAAAGAAGAAGTTGAAAATCTTGAAGGGAACTTCAGGTTTACTGTTAATGATATAAGCAGATTTTATCCTGCTGAGGTTGGACAAGAACTGTTCAACAAAATCTTCGGAGAAGGTGTGGTAAACTCAGATGAGGAATTCATGAAAAAGATCGAGGAAGAGATCAAAGCCAATCTCAAACGTGAGAGCGATTTTAAACTCATGATGGATATTAAGGCCCTGGCAATGGAAAAAACTGATTTTCAGCTTCCCGAGGAATTCCTTAAAAAGTGGCTTCTCAGGGTTAATGAAAAAACTACAGAAGAACAGATCGAAAAAGAATTTGACAGTTTCAGAAAAGATCTCAAATGGCAGCTTATAAGAAACAAGGTTGCCCGTGATAACGAGGTGAAGATAACCGAGGAAGAATTACAAAAAGAAGCAGAAAACATTACAAGATATCAGTTCCAGCAATATGGTCTGTTTTATGCCACCGATGAGCAGATTGCCAATTATGCAAAAGAAACTCTCAAGAGAGAAGAGGATGCTAAAAGAATTGCAGACAAGATACTCGAGGAAAAGGTTCTTGTCTTCTTGAAAGATATGGTAAAGCTTGAAAGCAAAGATGTTACAGTAGAGGAATTCAATAAGCTTTTTGAATCGTAATCAACGCTTTGCGATCATATATTTTTATTTTACTATCTTTGCATGTTAATTTTTAATTCTGAAAACATGAATATTCGTGACGATTTTGGAAAGTTTGCAAGAAGTAAACGCGGAATAAGCACTACAGGCTTGCATAAATACGCTTCGGTTTATAATGACAGTTATATTTCACCAACAATTATAGAGGAGCGGCAATTAAATGTTGCTTCAATGGACGTCTTTTCACGCCTTATGATGGACAGGATAATTTTTCTTGGCTTACCTATTGATGATTATGTAGCTAACATTATCCAGGCACAATTATTATATCTCGATTCATCTGATCCCGGAAAAGATATTCAGATCTATTTCAATACTCCGGGAGGATCAGTACATGCCGGACTCGGTATATATGATACAATGCAGTATATCTCGGCTGATATTGCCACAATCTGTACGGGGATGGCGGCTTCGATGGGTGCAGTCCTCCTTACAGCAGGTAAAAAGGGTAAAAGATCTGCATTGAAACATTCACGGATTATGATCCATCAGCCGGCGGGCGGATTTGAAGGTCAGGCTTCTGATATAGAGATCCAGGCAAGGGAAATCCAGAAACTGAAAAAGGAACTGTATGAAATAATCGCATTTCACTCAGGCAATCCACTTGAAAAAGTTGAAAAGGATTCTGACAGAGATTATTGGATGACATCCCAGGAAGCAAAGGATTATGGGATGATTGATGAGATCCTTGTGAAAAATGTAAAATAAGTGAAAATGGATAAATGTTCATTTTGTGGCAGAACGAAGAAAGAGGCAAATATGCTGATTGCCGGTCTCGAAGGCCACATCTGTGACCATTGCATTGAGCAGGCTCACAGTATAATGAACGAAGAACTGGGCAGTAAAAAAAATGTGCAGTTTGATACTATCAATCTTCTTAAACCTACCGAAATAAAGAATTTTCTCGACCAGTATGTCATTGGTCAGGACATGGCTAAAAAGATAATCGCGGTAGCTGTATACAACCATTACAAAAGGTTGATGCAAAAGCCTGATGCTGAAGATATTGAAATAGAGAAGTCAAACATTATCCTTGTTGGTGAAACAGGTACCGGCAAGACTCTTCTTGCCCGTACTGTTGCAAAAATGCTGCATGTACCCTTTACAATTGTTGATGCAACGGTTTTAACCGAGGCCGGCTATGTTGGGGAAGATATTGAGAGCCTGCTAACACGATTACTGCAAAATGCAGATTATGATGTTAAAGCAGCCGAGAAGGGCATCGTTTTTATTGACGAAATTGACAAAATTGCGAGGAAAGGTGACAATCCATCTATTACCCGTGATGTATCCGGAGAAGGGGTTCAGCAGGGTCTTCTGAAATTGCTGGAAGGTTCTATTGTAAATGTGCCGCCTCAGGGAGGAAGGAAACATCCTGAACAGAAAATGATCCCGGTAGATACAAAGAATATTCTTTTTATCTGCGGTGGGGCATTTGAGGGAATTGACAAGAAGATTGCACAACGTCTTAATACTCAAATTGTTGGCTTTGGCGCTTCAAAAATCCGTGAGAAAGTGGATAAGGACAATCTTCTTCAGTACATTGCTCCGCAGGATCTCAGATCATTTGGCCTTATCCCTGAAATAATCGGAAGACTGCCAATCCTCACCCACCTGAATCCTCTTGACAGGGCAGCTCTCAGGGCAATTCTCACTGAACCTAAAAACGCCCTTGTGAAACAATATATCAAATTGTTCAAAATGGATAATATTGATCTCACTTTTGGTGATGGAGTCCTTGATTACATTGTGGATAAGGCAATTGAATTCAAATTAGGCGCCCGCGGACTACGGTCAATCTGTGAAACCATTATGCTGGATGCAATGTTTGAAATGCCATCAATAGAGACGAACGAACTTGAGATAACAATCGACTATGCAAATCGTAAGCTTGAAAGAATTAATCTCAAGGTTCTGAGAGCATCATAATGAAATAAGTAGGGACGTTGCATGCAACGTCCCTACTTATTATAATTATGGTCCTTACCTGTTCCAAAAATTCCGGTGCTTATTCTTGAGAAGTATCTCTTTCGAAATCCCGTCTTTAGTGACAACTGCTTTTGAATCACAATCGCCATTGCCATAGTCGAGCTGAACAGGATCTTTCCCGTCTCTTTGGATATTTACGATTCCGCTTACGATAAATCTGCATGCCCTGGTCCAATGCAGAGCCGTTGTTATGGTATTTGTATATGAAACCCCTTCTATGTTTTTTCCGCTTGCTGTACCGGTAATGAGACATTCATCATCCCAGATATTTTTTGTAAGCAGACCTGCTATCCACTCTCTTTGATGATCAACTGTCCGTTCAATAGTTGTGCCGTCGGGGAGGGTCAGTTTACCATCCGTCAGCTTCACCGATATTACAAGGTTCTGATTGCTGTTATATCCCATATTTTCAAGAATTTTTGTTCCTTCAACTTTAATTCCATTGAAGTAATAATTTTGGAATGTGATTGTTCTTTTAGATCCCTGCTGCAGCCGTGGACCGGTGACCTCAATGATGATCTTACCTGAGCGGACATTGTTATTTATACCGGTACAAGATGTTCCATAGTCGACTGTAACCGTTTTTGGCCACAAGTCAGAAGTTGAATGTGTTATAGTAATAGTCGGGCATGAGTCGGAAAGGACGGTAAATGATTTTGTATCTAAACTCTTTCCCATCTGGTCAAGAATAATAGTAGCGTTATCGGCAGTATTAAATACATCCTCAAAAACCACATCAGTAACAGCATCATCATCTGCCAGATTAACACTGGTCTGGTCAATAGCTCCCGAAGAATTTGCGTCTTTTTTGCATGATGAGAATGAAAGCATTGTCAAGGCAGTTATCATCATTAAAACTTTTGTTTTCATAAATTATGTTTTAGTTTTTTATTACGATTAACAGACTTTAGATGAAAGGAAATTCCAAAGGTTTAATGTGGAGAAAGAAAAAAAGTGATATGGATAGAAATAAATTGAAATAATGGAACCTTTCCGGGGTTCACATCATCATCAAAGCCTTTTACCTAATATTGGTGGAACCGCTCCGCGATTCAAATTTAGCTAGCCCTCAAACCGCGGAGCGATTTTACCAATTATAGCCGTTAGCCGTATTCAAGCCTAAACCGCGGAGCGGTTTCACCAATAATAGAGATATTATCGTTAAACGAATTCAAACCCCGGAGGGGTTTCATCTTTATTCTTTCTTTTCGTAAATTGTATATGTATAAGGAATACTCTCTTCACCGTCGGTTTTAAAAACTTCCTTTTCTGTTATTTTCCATATCTTCAGATCGATTTCCGGGAAATAAATATCAGCTGGCGCCTTTTTATGAACATGAGTAATATATAACCGGTCGGCGAAAGGCATGAATTGTCTGTAAATGCTCCCGCCTCCCATAATAAAAATTTCTTCGTTTTTTTCAC
>Ga0302206_1001001_pt1 | contig 10635 bp, 16 predicted proteins | sample II_Fen_E2_1_FD_194581 | JGI IMG/M metagenome (GOLD analysis project Ga0302206, IMG submission 194581) | Peat permafrost microbial communities from Stordalen Mire near Abisko, Sweden - II_Fen_E2_1 | ecosystem: Environmental > Terrestrial > Soil > Wetlands > Permafrost | place: Sweden: Abisko...
CCATATATTAACATCTGCACCGTTTTCCAATAATAATATTAAAATGTCTTGATTTTTTAACTGCAATGCTTGAAACAATGCACACCCCATTTCATCATCATTTATATATGCACCGTATTTTAAAAATTCTTTTACAAGTTCAATATTGTTAGTATCAACTGCTTTATATAAATATAGTGATAAAAATTCAATACCATCTTTTCTTTCAGATATTAACTTAACACCTTCTATCAAATAATTATCTATTATTACATTTAATAGTTCTTTTGTTGATTCTATGGTATTTAAATTATCTATTACTTCTTCTTTACTTGGTCCTTGTAATTTATCCAATAAACTTTCTTTTATATCATCTTTATGCTTCAATGCATATTCACGTTTTCGTTTGATTGTATCCTTCCAATCATATTCAAGAACTAAATCACGTAAAGGTGAATTACCTTTTATATATCTTAATCCTTTGATTGGTTCTACACCTTTTTCTAAAAAGAACTTCCCTACTTCATAGTCATTTCTAAAACAAGCAGCACGATAACAATAATCATCATCTGCGTGTATATCTGCACCGTTATTAACTGCATTGACTAAACCTTCTTTAAAGTTATAATAACTGCATATAATCATCTGTTGTGTTGGTGTCAATCCACTTATAGCATCTAATACATCAGCTACTGTAACACTATTATGATCTATGCAATATGAATATAATATATCAATTTTATTTAAACCTTTACCCGATAATTTTTTTAATTCTTTCAAATCATTATGGAAACTATATAATAAATCATTTTCATTTGGACCCTTCATGTAATCTAATACACCTTCATTAAATTGTTTATAGTTCTTAATCATTTTCTATTATATTATTTGTTTTAAGAAATTCTATTATACTATTATCTAATGGTTTTCCATATGTTAATGGACCATAAGTTTTAATTCGGTTTGATGCTATTTTATTCTTTAGTTTAAAACCTGCACCAATTAATAATTTAATTATCCCATAACTTCTATCACCTAACAAATCCATTATTGTGTGTTCATTAAATATTTCATTAACATCTAATCCATTTTTTATTAATAATTCAAATAGTTCTGTATTGTCTTTTTTGAAAACTTTTCCAAAGTCATATGAATCTAAATCTACATCATCTAAATCTGCACCCTTTTCTAATAAAAATTTAACTATATCAGTATAATTACCTTCAATTCCTCTTTTTAATGCATCATTATGGTCAGCAAAAATGTATGCACCATTTTCTAATAGAAACTTAATCATTGATAACTGACCATATTCACTTGCAGTTATTAATGCTCTATTATTATACGCATATATTTTAGCACCCATTTCTATTAATTTTTTAGCAAACGAAATATTATTTGTTTTACATACATTAATTAATAAATGATTAAGATATTTTGTATCACGTTTTTTACTATCGCTTACAAAATTTTTATATATTTTATCAAATAGTTCTTCATAACCTTTATATGCAACAACATCTAAAATGTTTTGGTCATCATATTCACCATATGCATTTTCAAAATCTTCCCTATCTTTAATATCAGCACCTAATTCAATTGCTTTTTCTATACCAGGGTAAAATCCAATCTCTGCTGATTTAAACATCATATCTTTAGGATCTAATTTATTTAATATTTTCCAAATTTCTTCATCATTTGGTCCTTTAAGTTTATCTAATAAACCTTCATTGAATTTGTTAAATTTCTTAATCATTTTCTTTTAATAATTTTTTATATTTATTTAATAAATCAACAATATCATTATTGTTTGTATTACCTGCAACTTCAATAGCATCATTAATATTAATAGAATCTAATGAATAATCATTTTTCAAATAATAATTTAATATAAATTCTACCATTTTTTTATCACCATTTTCAGCAGCAAAGAATAAAGGAATACTATCTTCACAATTTATATCTGCACCATTATCTATTAATATTTTAACTATTTCTATGTTATTAGAATCTATTGCAATAAAAAGTAATCTATCCTTATCTTTTACTTTAATATCTATTAATTTAAGATATTTTTTAACAAAATCAACATAACCATGTTCAATTGATTTTTCCAATGCAGTTTCATAATTCATTTTACTTAATGCATTTCTAACTTCTTTTTCATTTGGTCCTTCTAATTTATTTAATAAACCTTCTTTTATCTGTCTGTTAAGATGTTTTTCAATATAATCAATTAATTCAGTATCTTCTGTTTTTCTTGCAGCATTTATAAAATTTCTATATAAGTATGATTTATCACCACACCCAACACCTATTAAATATTTAACTATATCTAAATGATTTTTTTGTATTGCATAAGTTAATGCTTGGTCACTTTGTTCATGGATATCCGCACCGTTTTCAACTAAATATTTAACTATATCTAAATAACCATTAGAGGATGCAATAATTATTGATTCACCATTAAAAGCATTAATATCCGCACCACGTTCAATTAAGTATTTAACCATTTCTAAATTTCCTTTATAACTAAAATGACGTAATGGATAATCCTTTATTATATGAATATTAGCACCTTTATCTAATAGTCTTTTAACACCTTTTATATTACCTTTATCAACTGCAATTTCTAAGTTTTTATTATTTCTAATAACTTCTCTACTTTTTCTAATATCTTCTTCGGTTGGACCTTGTATATTTAATGCTTTTGCTTTTTTATGATATTCTTCTATATCTATCTTACCATCAACAAACATTTGTCTAAAATAAGATGTAACTTCGTCTTTATTGGGTCCTTGTAATTTATCCAATACACCTTCATTAAATTGGTTATATTTCTTAATCATTTTCTTTTATATATTTTTTAAGGAATTCTTTTAATTCGGGTACAGCATGACGTAATAAGCTATCAATATAATTTTTATGTAATTTATTTATATCTACATTTTTTTCTAAAATATAATATTTAATAACTTCTGGACTATTTGCAATACATGCTAATCTTAATCCTTCTAATAATTCATTTTCATTTGTACTTGCACCTAATTCAAATGCTTTTTTAACCCCATATAACAAACCATGTTCAGAAGAATATCGTAATAAGTCATCAGGTCTCATTTTATCATACCCACCTATTTTATATCTTTCTTCTTCTGATAAAGGTTTTGTTTTTTCTGCATAATCTTCAATTAATTTTTCCATATTAGGTTTATTACTAACACCTGAATAAAATAATGCAGCATCATTATCAGCGTGAACATCAGCACCCATTTTTAATAAGTATTTAGCTTTTTTAACCATACCATGTTTTACTGCGAAAGTTAAAATTGTACCATTACCAGCATTTATATTTGCACCTTTTTCCACTAAATATTTAAGCATATTATAATTGTTATGATAAAGAGCAAACCAAAGCGGTTGTTGTAGAAAGTCAATATCAGCACCTAATTCCAATGCAATATCAACACCGTTTTTACTATCATATTCAATAGAATCAGTTAATAACTGTTGTTTTGAAACAAAACGATAACGTTTATTTATTTCTTCAACAGTAGGTAATTTTAAATTATATTTTTCACAATATTTAAGATATTTTGCTAAATTAGCTGTACCTTTTTCAAAACCACTCTTTAAATTTTTTTCTATTTCTTCGTCTGTTGGACCTTTCAATTTATCTAATAGACTTTCAGTTATGAATTGGGTATACTTCTTAATCATTTAAAAGTTTTTCTTTTATATATTAAAAAAAGAAAAGGGAAATGTAAATTCCCCTTTTTATTTATCTTTCATATTTTATATTTCCGAATGCTGAAAATGATGACCAATCTGGTACTTCATTAAAATAATATTTTGTTAAACCTAATAAAATATATTCACAGTCTTTCCAAACTATTCTTGAATCATTACTTATTTTATTCCAAAAAGTATCATAATTATAATAATAAATAACATCACCTTCTTTATGTGCTATTTCAAGGTAAATTATCTTAGTGTATGCATTAATATAATAGATAGAACTTTCATTATCATAATCATCATTATCTGTTATAATAATATTTTTATTATCTGCTACTACTGTAAGTTTCATCGTATCACTAAACCATTTTTTTAAATATGTTTCATACCATGAATAAATACCCTGTATCTTTGTATCATTAGGATAAGTCTTAATAATGTATTGAATACCTTCATAGTAATCTAAACTTATTGCTTTTAATAATGATTTAAACGGATTTTCCGAATTCATTATATAATCAAGTAATTCATCTTTGCTTGGTCCTGTTAATTTATTTAATAAACTTTCAGTAAACATTTTATATTTCTTTATCATTTAATTATAGTTTTTTTATTAATGAATATGATTTAGAATAATCTTCATATATTTCAAATCCGCAATCCAAATATAAATTTATAGCTTTATGATTATTCTTATAAACGATTAATGTAATAATATTAATATTAAGTTCATTCTTTACATAGTTAAATATTTGTTCTAATAAGTATTTAGCAAATCCTTTTCTTTTAAATGATATATGTGTTTTTATATTATAAAGTGATACATATTTTTCTTTAATATACTTATCTGATTGTTCAATATTAAATCCTGATTCAGATACTAAAACATCATCTAAAAACAGTTTGAATTTATTATTATCAACAACAAATCTTTTTTGTGGTTGTACTTCTATTCCTTTATTAGATTTAATATAACTATTTAATAGTTTAACGATATCATCTTGTTTATATGTTTCACCCCACCTTACAGCTTGAAAATTATTTGCTGATGGATTAGCATCGTGCTCTAACATATATTTAACAAGTTCATAATTTCCGTTTTTAACTGCACTTCTTAATGCTTTATCAGTAAATTCAATATTTATATCGTTATTTGATAATATTTGCAAAACATCTAATATATCATCATAATTATATTCTATATGATAATTAAATGCTCCTGTATTAAATCCTAATAATTCTTTACTTGGTTTTTTAAATGTTTTTAATTTACCCAAACTTTTTATGTAATGTATACATTCATGTGATTTAAAACTAATCATTGCATTAAAAATTGAAATACCAAATTCTACGTTACGTTCTAACGCATATTTTAAACCTTTAACAAAATCATTTTTTATTGATATATCTAATATTTGTATCAATGGTAATACCTTTATATTTTCCCACATTTCTTCTTCGGTAGGTCCTTCTAATTTATCTAATAAACTTTCATTTATGAATTGATTGTACTTCTTAATCATTTACTTTTTATATTTTTTAATAACTTCTTCTAAATATTTTTTTATTTCATCGTGTTCACCGTCTTCTGCCCATTTAGCAGCATTCATAGTTTCAATTCTACCATCCACTTTTGGTGCTATTAATGGATTTGCACCATTTTCTAAAAGGTATTTAACTATTTCCATATGACCATTAAATGCTGCATATGCTAATGGATGTCCACCTTCTGCATTAACATCTGAACCTGCTTCAATAAGTAATTTAACTATATCTAAATAACCATCTATACATGCTACTGTTAGTGCATAGTATTGATTTTTATACCCCGCAACATCAGCACCATTATCTAATAATAATTTAACTATATCAATATGTCCATTTTTTGAAGCATTCACTAATGCATATCCATAATTACACTCTAAATCAACACCCCTTTTTATTGCTTCTTCAACACCTTCAATATACCCATTCTTTGCTGAAAGTTTTAATAATTGTTCATCATCTAAATCTTTATAATTATTCCATACTTCTTCTTTAGATGGTCCTGTTAATTTATCTAATAATCCTTCGTTTATAAATTGTTTATATTTCTTAATCATATTATTTCTTATATTTATTTAATAGTTCAATTATTTCTTCTTTACCTATTATATCTGAAATGTTTATAGCTTCATCTAATTCTTCTTTATTATAATAACCATGTGTAAGTAAATATTCCACCATATCAATATATCCGTTATATGCAGCATATCCTAATGGTTTTACTTCAAATACATCATCATATTCATCGTCACAATCCATAATAAAATTTTTATCTGCACCATTTTTTAATGCATAATCTACACCATCAATATAGTTAGACTCTAAACATAATTTTAATACAAAATTTATATTATCACCTTCTTCGTTTAATCCTTGTATTATACCTGGTAAGTAATGTAATTTACATGATTTTTTTAATAATTTAAATCCATATAACCCATCCAATTGTTTTTTAATTTCTTCTTCTGATGGACCTTTTAATTTATCTAAAATACCTTCATTATGTTTAAATTTACTAACAAAGTTTTTAAATTTACTAACTTTTTGTTTCGGAACTTCTTTTATATATGATTTTATTAAATTAATATTATCAATTGTTTTCTTTGATGTTTCATTTTCTTCTATTAATTCATGTTCTATATCCATCACTACTTCATTTGTAACTAATGCACCAGCATCTAATAAATATTTAATTATATCTTCATCACCAAACAATGCAGCAGTGTATATGACTTCTTCTATCTGTAAATTAGCACCATTTTCAATTGCTTTTTTAATACCATCCAAAAATCCAATAATTATTGATTTTTCTAATAATAGTTGAGGTGAATAATCTTTAAAATTATTCCATAATTCTTCTTCCGATGGACCTGTTAAATTATCTAAAACCCCTTCATTTAAGAATTGTTTATATTTTTTAATCATTATAATTCATTTGCTTTTTTTGCTAATGCTTTTATTTCGGTTTCAAATTCTTTTACTTTAGGTGTTAACGTATCTTCTTCTTCATATAACTTTTTCATTGCTATTTCCTTACCTTCTTTACCACCATATTCAGAAGAATAACTATGATGAATTTTTTCAATATCATCATACATAGCATCATATCTTTTATAAAATGGAAATAATTCTTCTATTTTTGTTGTATCAAGACCTAAATCTTTAAACTTCTTAATATATTCACCCATTCGTTGTTTATCACCTGCTGAAATAAAATCCCCTTCATCTTCAACAAATCCTTCAAATGTACCTATCTTACTCATATCATCACTAAGATATGTTAATATCGTTTCAGGTGATACCCTCATTACAAGTTTATTATCCTTTTGTGCTTTTAAAAGCATATTTTTAACATTTTGTTTACTGAATTGTTCGTATAATTTAAGATGTTTCATGAAACTTTTTTTCTTTATATATTAAAAATAGAAAACATAATCAATAAACTTGTATATAATACTTATAAATTAAAAACATAAATATTATGAGCTTAGACAAATTATTATTTTGGGAAAAATACAGACCAAAAACAACAAAAGGTATGGTTCTATTACCACGTATTGAAGATGCTATTGATGGTCTTGATTCAAACCTAATATTTTACGGAACACCTGGTACAGGTAAGACAACATTAGCAAAGATTATTGCAGCAGACCTTAATTCATTATCATTAAAAGGTAAGTTAGGTATTGATGTAATAAAGGAAAAAATTACAGAACATATTACAACATTTAACTTGTTAGCAGTAGACCAAACTAAGTTAGTATTTATTGACGAATTTGACCGTGCTTCAATTGAATTACAAGATGGGTTGAAAAGTTTTATTGAAGACTACCCAACTATCCGATTTATATTCACAACTAATCACATTGATAAGATTACACCTGAATTAAAGTCAAGATTTAAATGTATTTCATTTGATCCAATTGATTCATCAGAAAGAGGTTTCTTACAAAAAAGACAAATCTTATATCTTCGTTCAATTGCAAAGAAAGAAGAATTTGAAGGTTTCACCAATGTAGCATTATTTGAACGTTTAGTAAATAAGAATTTTCCCGATTTAAGGAGTTCTGTTGTATCACTGCAACAAATTATCAAGTCAGGGGATGAAAGCTCTTATACGAGCGAATATGGAAGCGACAAGGTAGATTTATATAAGTTTATTATATTGGGTGATTTAAATCCAATAGCAAATTATGATTTTGTAATGAATAATTACTTTATTAACTTTGATGATGCATTTAAATTTTTATCACGTCCATTCTTTGAATACTTAAAAGAATTTCACAATGAAATATTAATAAACAAAGGTGCATTGATATTAAAGAAACAAAAAGAATATAATGAAACAATGGAAATAACAATTGATCCATTAGTTCATTTAGTTAATTATATATTAGATTTAAAATTAGCAATTAAATGATAATAGATAAACATTGTGGTCAATGGTCTGATGAAACAACCCAGTTAGATGATTATGCATATGAATTATATAAAAATTATATTATTAAAACATATACTAATACTTCGACTTTTGGACCACAGAAATCATTTGCAAATGCTTATATGAAATATAATAATACATTTGTAAATGATTTTTATGATAAAGCAGTGATGATATTAAGACAAGAAAAAATAAAAAAAATATTATGGAAAAAATAAAAATGAAAATGAAACAATTCGGTCAAGAGTTAAGTTATGATCCATCTGATTATAGTGCTATTGAATTAGAAATGATTGTTATTTTAGACAGATATATGAAAATATTTAATAAACACTATAAAGAGTTTAAAGACAATAACAATCTTCGTATTGATTTTATTAAAAATGATTATAACCATTTTCATAGTGATATTAAAGAATATAGAAAAATATGTACAGATGCATTAATTCTTGCTTATATAGATTACTTAGTTAAAACAATTTTACAAGATTTAAAGGAATATATGCATAGTATAAATTTAGTTGAATATAATGAAATCGCTGAATATTTAGAAACAAATGGGTGGATAAATGAATAAATGGGAAGAATTTAGAAATTATGTAAATGAACACGAAATAATAAGAAGAACTGAAATGAATACTTTAGGTAGTACAGTAGATAATTATAGGAACTTTTTACAGAAAGCTGGTTTAATTGAAAGAATTAGTTATGGTGTATTTAAAAGATTATATAAAGTACCGTTAAATATAACATCAAGTGAAATGTTTAATATTGCATATGATGAAGAAAAAAGTGAAAACTTAATACACGAAATTATAATAAGTAATAGAAAAGAAAAGATATTAAAAATTAAAAATAGGATATGTTCGAAGTAGGTGATAAAGTTTATTGTACTGATAAACGTTTAAGATTAAAAACATATGAAGAAATTGAAATAAAACATATTTGGACAATTGGTGGTGATATTTCTATTATACTTTTTAATAAATATATCACACCATCAGATTATTTAAATTTTGACACATTAACATTTAATCATTACGATGAAAAATATTTTATATCTTTAGAAGAATATAGAAAAAGGAAAATTAAAAAAATATTAAAAAGAAATAAATAACGTTATATTTAATAAATAATTTGGATATATTAAAAATATTTTATATCTTTACAAAAATATGAAAATTATGAAAATTAAAAAAGAACATCTTGCTGGTATAATTTTTTGGGTTGTTGCGTTAATAATTATTATTGTTGTTATATTCTTTCCGAATATACTTAAAGGATATATTTGGAAATAATGAATACATTCGAAGTAGATGATATAGTTGTTTGTATTGATGAAGGTATAATAACAAGGAATAGAAGGTCTAAATTTACTATAAAAAGAATGTTTGGACCGCATAATGAGGGGTTAGTGTTTCACGAATGTTTTATTGGTGGGGAAGTGGGTTATGATTCAAAACTTTTCATATCTTTACCTGAACATAGAAAAAGATGTATTGAAAAAATTTTAAAACGAAATATATGTTTGAAGTAGGTGATATAATTGTTTGTATAAATGAAAAAATAATAAATGAAGAAAAAAGAAAAATATTTATTGTTACTTCACTTATTTCAGATTCATTGACAGGTGAAAAATATATAAAGATTAAAGAAGATTTAATATATGGTTATGAACAAAAATTCTTTATGTTACTAACTGAATATAGGAAGATGTGCATTGAAAAAATAAGATTAAGAAAATGGTGATAAGTAATTATCACCTTTTTCTATTCCATTTCTAAATATATTTAATCATTTTACCAATTATCAAAATGTATACGTATATCATTATCTAACATCAATTCCTTTTTTAGAAAATTTCTTATTGTTCTAATATAATCATCATATGATAAATCAAACATCTTATACATTATGTCAATATATTCTGTTAAATTGCAATCTACATATTTTGATAGTTTATTATAACTAATAACAATCATACCATCATCATCTTTCCATTCAACATCTTTCCATTCATCATAAAACATCTTTTTTCTTGAAACAGTTAAATTATTAAATACAAAGGTAAAATAATCTTCTGTTGTATCAAAGGTTCTATCATATCCAAGAATCTTCCACACATCTCCCGTATCAGGACCTTTTAATTTATCTAATACACCTTCATTAACCTTTTTAAAATTTCTGTTATTTAGTGGACTTCTGTTATTTTTAGTGTTGAACCACCATCTTGCACTAACTAAATTAGAATAATGAAAAACATGATAATTCTGTAAATAATAATTTTGTGTAAAATAATTAGTTATTAATTCTTTTATTTGTGTTACAGACATACTGAATATCTTTTCAAGTATTTCATAAACATCAAAGTATTCTACATATATTAGATTACTATCATACACTATTTCAAATAATATTTTACCATCCTTTCT
>Ga0302206_1001004_pt1 | contig 10618 bp, 4 predicted proteins | sample II_Fen_E2_1_FD_194581 | JGI IMG/M metagenome (GOLD analysis project Ga0302206, IMG submission 194581) | Peat permafrost microbial communities from Stordalen Mire near Abisko, Sweden - II_Fen_E2_1 | ecosystem: Environmental > Terrestrial > Soil > Wetlands > Permafrost | place: Sweden: Abisko...
TTTTAGCTGTTATGTTGTTGACAAAGTAACATGGAAGATATTTTGAATTGTCAGCGTATATGTATCTTTTCCCGGTAAAGTCAGCAGCCCAGGAAGAATATATTTTTTTTAAGCCAATCCGGAATAAAACTTTAACCTGATTTTCAGGTACATACATGAGTTGTTTTCCTGTTGTATTATCATTTTCTATCATCGAACCATCTGAAACTGATCTGGTTAAAGAGTAACTGGCTCGAAGATTAGCATTTAAATGATTACGCTTATAATCCAAAGATATTGATGATTCACCTCCGGTTGATTTAACATTCGCAATATTATCTGGAGTCCAGTATGAGAATTCTCCCTGATGCCACTGAATCATATCTTTTATATTATAACGGAAAATGGTCAGGTCATATTTTAGAATTAAAGGATCTGAAATTTTCTGAACCATCTCATAAGTCATCTCATATATAAAAGCATATTCATTTTTTAAATCAGCATTTCCACCTGGTACCCAGTACATGTCATTCATTGAAGGAATCTTAGAATTTCTGGAAATATTGGCTTTCAGATAGTACTCCTTCTCATCTATAAGTCTTAGCTGCATTCCTGCAGAAAAATCAGGCATAAGGAAGGCTTTCTTATCCAATATTTCACGAATCAGGATTGTAGTGGCGAACCTATCGCTCTTTTTTTCAATTGATGCGCTAATACTTGCGGTGTTTCTGGCTGTATATTTATTATAATTATTTGATTTTACAGCATTTGACTGTTCATCAAAAACTATTTTTAGTTTTGAGTAATCATCAAAAGTGTTTTCAAAACCTGCTTTCAAAGTCAGATTCTCAGAATGATTCCGTGAATCAATCGAAGCAAGACGATTGACATAATTCAATCTGTCTGACATCCAGGCGCCTGTAAATGAGAAGTTGCCGCTTCCTTTATACAGAACCCAGTTCAGCATCGTCCTCAATGATTCGTCAAACTGTTTTTCACCAGAATTTGGTGGAATTAGCAGGGAAGATGGCAGATTTCTGTCTTCAGACTGGTACCAGATTCTTGCTGAAGCAATACTATTTGAACTTCTAAGGTACAATTCCTGGAGAAAACCTTTTTGCCTGACCTGACTATTAATTCTTGTCTGCCAGACAGGATCCGGACCTGATTCTGTATTTAGATACCGGAAATTATTTTCAGCGTTTTGAAAATAGCCTTTTGTAACCGTCTGAAAATTGTGATTGCCTGTTTTCACCTTCACTATCCCAGAATACTGTCCGAAACTTCCAGCTCCATAATCTATTGAAACCAAAGTTTCCTTTGTCCATACCGGTTTGGTCTCAAGATTGATAGTACCACCAATTCCTCCATTATTCAATGACATTGAAGCTCCTCCGGAGTAAATATGAATTTCATCAATTAGTCCGACAGGAATAAGTGAAAGATCTGCCTGACCCAGCATTGGGCTATTAATATTAAGACCATTCCAATCGATAATTGTATGTCCTGCTCCTGTACCTCTGAATGCAGGCGTTGCAGTTGCTCCCATTCCATAACTTTTAATGAAAATTTCCGTATTTTCTGAAAGCATATCAGCCAGACTATTATTAGAATATTTAACCTGAACAGCCGAATCAATAGTTGTTTCTTTGTAACCGGGGGGATTGGAATTAAATTTATTTCTGCCGATTACTACCTCATTTATTCTTATTGTATCATTGCTTTGAGTCATCTGTCCATTCAGAGGAAATGAAATTAAGAATAGAATAAACAGCAAAGCATTTCTCAAATGGCTATCTCTATTTCTGTAAATAATACAATGCACTTTTCAGAAATGTGTTTACAATAGTTAATAATCAGCCCGTATATCAAATATCCTGAGCTGGCAAGGAAAATTAAGTGGGAATCAATGACTGATCCGGTGCTTTTCTTCCCGAAAGCTTTGAATATTAGATATCTCTGGCAGGTCTTCTGACTTATCCCGGATTTATGAAGCCTTCCCATCCCTGTAAATCGGAACAGTGGCAGGTATTTCACAAAACCATCATCGTTAGAACGATCGGGCATCACAGCAGCGGGTACTGTTGCGGATTCAAACCGCATTCCCTTTTCATTACAATGATTTTATTTCATTGTAACACCAAATCAAAACAAAGATAATCGATATTTTTATCCGAACATAAATTGATTTTGTCCAGATATCAATATTTGTTAACAAATTTTAATATCTCCTCACCTATACCAATTTTGTAACCAATAGAAATGAAATAGACATTTCCATCTTTATCAGTTATTACAACAACCGGCAAATCGACTTCGGGGGGAAGTGTTAATTTAATATGATTCCTGAAGAAAGTCATTTTATTGTCAATGCCAAAGATAGTGTTGGCCGGCAGTCCTTTAATATTCTCGGGTTTAAATGAGTTGTTACGATAAAGTGAATCAGAAAGAAAAAGAAATTGCCCTCCCCAGGCATCAAGTTCATTTTTAAGGAGGGGAAGATCATTAAAAATATGTTTGGAAGGTTCCTTGTCCGGTTCAAACCAGATGATAACCATCCCTTTATCATTGGCACAAAACCGGGAGGATTTGTTCAGAGGATAAAGTCGGGCAATCTCTTTCAGGTCAATATTACTTAGAATCTCTTTTTCCGCAGAGTCTTTCCTGATTTTCACTTCAATGATTTTATGTTCATTTTGAGATAAATCAAAAAATGAGATATTCGATAAAATACTTCCATCTTTCAGCCTGTTACCTGTCACCAGCATATAATGTCCTGCAGGAAGTGATAGTTCGTCTTTAAAATCATTGATTTTTTTATTGTAATCATAATCAAGAGTATTATATCGGCCACCCTCAAATCTGGCAATCGTGAAGTGAATATAATACTCAGGAACAGGATTAGTATCAGATGACTTTAATTTCAAATACCCTTTATTCTGATCTGGCTTTTTCTGTTCAGAGAAATAGACATCATTCCAGTTTCCATTGAAGAAATATTGAGGCACATTACTTCCAGGTTCAAGCCTTGATGGTATATGCAGGCTGCGGCAAATTGCAACAAAACAAATTGCACGTGAACTTCTGTCTGATACTTTAAGCTCATTAACTCCGACTGGTGTTAAGGGTGTTCCATAGTAGTTTTCTTCATCAGCAATTTTGATATTATCATTCAGATACTGAATAATAAGCGAGGGGTCACCTGGTCCCTTATTCACCAAACCCGATGGTAGTTTCGTAAGAAAATAATGTCTCCATGCAACAAGCTGTTCATTAGAAATCCTCGGATTAAGAATGTATTCCAGGAAAATATTTTCATCAGTTTCACCCTTAACCTTAACACGTAGAATACTATTATTAAGATGATCCGAAAGTACACTACTTCTGGTATCGCGCAGGTCTTTATCGGGAAGAATTTCAAGCAGAGACATAGCAGGCTGGAGTAATGAATCAGGAGTAGCCAACAGAAATAAGCTGATCTCTTTATAATTACCCTTGCTTCTGGCAATAATTTTTACGACTCTGGCTGTATCAATATTAAGTTTTAAAGCAAGTTTCTTTGACTCTGAAGGTGACATCCATGAATCAATATACTTTTGACGGATCTTGTTTTCAGTTTTAAATCTTTCAGAATTCTTTTCCAAAAGTTCATTTGAAGGTCCGGGAAGAGGAGATCTGACTATTGGTACCTCCAGGTTAAAATCCAAACTTTTTCCAACTTCAGGCTGATTGTCCAATTTTAATTCCAGGGTATCAATTTCGTCAACAGAAATTTTCTTAAAAGCGAAGTCATCCTCTTTATGTGCCCATATTAATAAATCGCCTAATCCTGTTTCAAATTGACTGATGCCATATTCATTTGTTGGAACGACAGCCAGAGGATAAAACTCGGCGTAATTATATAGTTGGTATTCCACGCTGGCATTATTTACCGGAACTCCCTTCTTGTCAATCACTTTAACGTATATTTTCTTAGTGATAGCATATTTAGCAAGGTTATTTATGTCTGAATAATTATAATTCTTATTTATTGCTTTCTCATTCGCGCTGTAGAGTCCAAATGATTTTGTATGTACAAGCATAGCTCTTCTTGCAGGCTCTGTAAACCAGCCACGGTCGAGAATCGGTTCCGGTTCACAGGCACCCATATAATACCAATCTCCTGCAAACCAAATTTCAACCCAGGCATGGTTATCATCGGTATGGGCCCACCTTGGAGTATAAACCTGCCGGGCAGGGATACCAATTGTTCGCAGCGCAGCTACTGTGAATGTCGATTCTTCGCCGCATCTTCCTCTTGCTGAGAGAATTGTACTCATTGGGGCAGAAGTCCTTATGTCAGCTGGTTGATAATTTACCTTTTCATGGCACCAATGGTTTATTTCAAGTGCAGCTTCCTTGATATCCATTCCCTTTACCCTCCTCATTAGTTCATTATAGTAATTAATTCTGAAGGAATCAAGGTTCTCATTGTTGATCCTGCAGGGAAGTACATAATGCAGGAAAATTTCTTCAGGAATATCATTTCCCCATTTTGTGTCTGATTTTGTGTGCAGTGATATATCAGCGTTAGCTAGAAAAAAGTCACCATCATAATCTGCGAGGTCATTTAAGGGCATGTATGCATATAGAAACTTGAGGGCTTCTGATTGTTTAATTGAAAGATGCTGGTTAAAAACGGAAAAAAGAGCCGAATCTCTATTTATAGAAAGGTGTTTTCTTTGATCAAATGCTCTCTTGGTTGCCTCCCGGTATTTTTGGTCATGAATAAGATGATTATTGGAACATGACATGAGAATCATTGTTATTAATACAAGTGCAGAGACAGGTTTGAGACCTGTCTCTACTATATTTTTCATGAACATATTCATATTAGAACAGTTCTAAATTGTTCCGCAAGAATTTCTCACAATCAGCTCCGGAGCTATGTTAACCTGCCGTTTAAATTTACCTTTTCCGGAATTTTTAACTTCTGACCAGATCATATTTGCAACTTTAGTGGAGATTCCTGAGAGAGGTTTGCGAAGGCAGGTCACAGGTGAAAACATCAGATCAAATCCAGTACCCTCTTCCATTGAAATAACTGCAATATCCTGAGGAACTCTCAATTTCTTTTTTCTGAGTAAAGTCATTATCGGATAAACAAGACTTGCATTCATTATTACCATTACATCTGCACGGTATGGAGGACGAAGATACTTTTCAAATTGTACTGAATCAACCTCATCACCGGCTTGCCGCTTATCTAATTCAACTACTATCGGTCGGTTTAATCCGTTCTTATGACCAATCGAATCGATAATATCCTGTAAAGCTGTTGTATCGGAACGGAAAGATCTGTGGTCAGCTACAATTATAATATTTTTATATCCAAGCTTATCAAGATGATTTACAACAAGTTGAGCACCAGCAATAGTATCAGTGTTAACCGTATTAAGGCGTAAGGTTTTTGAAGGTTTTTCAAGGAGTACAAATGGATAATCTGTAGTTCTTAGCGCTCTTATTGTGACTTCATCAGCTGCATCACCAAGAAGAATGAGTCCGCTATAAAATTTCTTAAAAGCTCCAACCAGACGATCATATCTCTGATCATCAGGATCCTTCGTTACGATAGAGAATCCGACGCCAATACTGGAAAAGGCTTTCTGCAGATAAGGTGTTATCTGAACTACGAAAGGATCATTAATTGAAGGTACTATCATTCCCAGAACACCCGGTTTTTCTTCAACAGGAGAAGATTCATTTTTCTCATTAAGAGACTCATAATACCCCATTTGTCGTGCGAGCATAAACACTTTTTCCTGGGTATCTTTTCGGATACCTTGCTGATCAGCTTTATTGTTTAAGACCAGCGATACTAAAGTACCAGATACGCCGAGCCTGGCGGCTAAATCTTTATTTTTAAATTTTTTTCCCATTTCCCCATTTAATTGGAAGAAATAAATTTAATACTTTTTTTGAATCAGAGATATAAATTAATATTTTTTAACTTATAAAACATCAGTCGACAGTTCTCCCTTTGTGTTTTTTAGAGTTTTACTAAGTTCTTTGATATATTGAATTAAGTATATAAAAAGGCTGCCTTTTTGAGGCAGCCCTTTTCATAAAATAAATAGGTTGTTTATTTTCTGGGAGGGTTAATTCCTCTTTGTTTAGCAGCATCCTCAAGTCTTTGCTGCCATTTTGATTTTTTCATAGGTTTTTTCTTATTCTCCTCCAGTGTCGCCAGGACTGCATCCGCATTTATAAACCTCTTGGATATCATATTCTGTGCATAAGTAAGCATATTAGCCAGAAAATAATAATATGTAAGACCTGCAGAAAAGTTATTAAGAATCAGCATGAACATAACAGGCATCATATACATCATCATCTTCATACCCGGCTGATCTGATCCGGGAGAAGAACCTGTCATCTTCATTGTAAGCAATGTTGAGGCAGTCATCAGAAGTGTAAAAAGACTAACATGACTTCCATACATTGGAATTGCAAAGGGAAGTGTAAGTATCGAATCGTAAGTTGATAAGTCGGTCGCCCATAGGAAGTGTTCCTGCCTGAGTTCAATTGATACTGGAAAAAATCTGAACATAGCAAAAAGAATAGGCATCTGAAGCAACATTGGCAGACAACCGCCCATCGGGTTCACTCCCGCCCTCTTGTACAGATCCATAGTAGCCTGCTGCTTTTTCATTGCATCTTCCTTCTTTGGAAATTTCTTTCCAAGCTCTTCGACCATTGGTTTCAATACCTGCATTTTTGCCTGTGACTGGTATGATTTAAATGTCAGAGGGAAAAGAACTACTTTTATTATAATCGTCAGGATGAGTATAATTAAACCGAAATTGCTTATAAATCTGTTGAGCCAGTTAAAAATCGGAATAATTGCGAACCTGCTTATCCATCCAATGATATTTTTACCAAGGAATACAATTTTTTCAAGCTGCATACCTTCCTTCTTAAGTATTGGAATTGACGAAGGTCCGTAATACAATTTCATATTCACAGAATTGGAGGTTCCTGCACCGAAAGGAATACCAACCTCTGAAGTATAATATCTGAGATATTTCTTAGATGCTAAGGTTTTTGTTGAATTAATGGAAGCATTCAGAAAGAAATCATTTGTAATGATAATGGATGAAAAAAACTGGTCCTGAAATGAAATCCAGCTTAGTTTGGTGGTAATATCGCTCTTCAAAGTTTCCTTTGACTGACGCGTTCCAAGACCGGCAACATCATCCTGATAATATTTATAATTTACTGTGCAATAGGTCTCTTCATTTTGCCGTCCTTTTTCCTGCTGCGGCACATACATCTTCCAGTCCAAAGTCAGACTATTCTGGTTTGAAGCTATAATGCCTTCCATTGATTTAAAGTTGACATTAAAATCAACGGAGTATTTATCAGGAGCAAGTGTATATTTATATTCTATATATTTATCATCGCCTGCATATAATCTGAGAATAACGCTTTCGGGACGCGAAACGACGCTATATGATTTCTGATCTGAGATGGACTTGAAAAACAGGTTATTTGTCTGAACAGCCTTGTTATCGCTTGTGAAGAAATTAAAGCCGAAAACAGTCGAATCACCTGAAAACAGAATGAGAGGTTTGGCGTCAAAAGTCTTATAGTTTTTCAATCGTGCAGAATATACCCTTCCTCCTTTAAGTGAAATTTTTAGTTCAATTTTGTTGTTCTCAAGAGTAATAAAATCATTCTGGCCTTCGGCAGTCTGCGCAAAAACTCCATATTGATTAATATCTGATTTTGTACCTGAAGAACTTATTGGAGATTCTCCAATATTTGCCTTTAGAGCATTTAAAGAATCTGATTTCTGTCTCTCCGGCATATTTCCAAGTTTCAGATTGATTTCATTTAATCTGGCTAAAGCATCAGCCTGAGTAGGCTTATATTTAAGTATATTTATATATAACGATCTTGCTCCCTCAAGGTCGCCCTTTGAATAATCAGATTCTGCTTCAACCAGAGCCTTCTCCATGGCTTTATTTGTACGGTTGCTGTTATATATACTGAACCCGATAAAGATTACGAAAATCAGAATAAGGCCTGTTATTGTATTTCTATCCATTTATTCAGGTGCGTTAAAATTTTTGATTTGCAAAGATAATATAATTTCTGTTTTATTGCCGGAGCTCGTAGCTGAGACCCAATAAATGGAGTTTCTACCCTATACAGGCTTTAACGAAACTAACAAAAAGCGGATGTGGATTAATGACAGTACTGCTGTATTCAGGATGGAATTGAACCCCTATAAACCACTTATGATCAGGTATTTCAATGATCTCAACCAATCCTGATTCTGGATTTATTCCAACAGGGACCATCCCATGGTTTTTGAAATCATCGTAGTATTTATTGTTGAATTCATAACGGTGGCGGTGTCTTTCAGTAATTTCCGTTTTCTGATACGCCTGAAATGTTTTTGAATTTTTATCAATAACGCATTTATAACCACCCAGCCGCATAGTTCCCCCCTTATCAATTATGCTTTTTTGTTCCTCCATCAAGTCAATTACCGGGTATTTTGTTTTATGATTTATTTCCGTTGAATGAGCACCTTCGAGGTTGAGGACATCTCTTGCAAACTCAATGACAGAACATTGCATACCGAGACAAATTCCGAAAAATGGGATATTGTTTTCTCTTGCATATCTGGCAGTTAAGATCTTACCTTCAATCCCTCGTGATCCGAAACCCGGCGCTACGAGAATCCCATTAAGACCGCTGAGGCGGTCGGTTATATTTTTTTCAGTGATATCTTCCGAATGGATATATTCTATATCTATTTCACATTCATTCATTGCTCCGCTATGAATGAAAGATTCGGCAATAGATTTGTACGCATCAGGAAGTTCAACATATTTCCCGACGAGACCTACCTTTATCGAATTTTTAGGATTCTTAAGTTTAGTAAGAAATTCTCTCCATTCAGTGAGTGGTGGTTCTTTTTCAACAGGAAGTCCCATTTTTCTAAGAACAGTCCTGTCCAGTCCCTGCTCCAGCATTTTTATAGGTACTTCATAAATAGTCGAGACATCAACTGATTCTATAACTGCATTCTCTTCAACGTTACAAAACAAAGCTACTTTCCGTTTGATGTCTTCATTAAGATGCCTTTCAGTTCTTAGAACTAATACATCTGGTTGAATTCCTGTCTCAAGAAGTTCTTTTACAGAGTGTTGGGTTGGTTTTGTTTTTGACTCCCCAGTTGAGGATAGATAAGGAACAAGAGTCAGGTGAATTACAATGCAATTTTGTGATCCGAGTTCCCATTTTAACTGGCGAACAGATTCGATATACGGGAGTGATTCAATATCACCTACTGTGCCTCCTATTTCAGTAATAACTATATCAAATTTATTACCTGAACTGACTAGTTTGATCCTTCTTTTTATTTCATCAGTTATATGAGGTATAATCTGAACAGTTTTTCCAAGATAATCACCCTTTCTCTCCTTATTTATAACAGACTGATAAATTCTACCGGTTGTAACATTATTAGCCTGACTTGTGGGGACATTTAAAAAGCGTTCATAATGCCCGAGATCGAGGTCTGTTTCAGCTCCATCGAGTGTTACATAACATTCCCCGTGCTCATATGGATTAAGAGTCCCTGGATCAACATTAATATAAGGATCGAGCTTCTGAATAGTAACAGAATACCCTCTGGCCTGTAATAACTTCGCCAGGGAGGCTGAAATAATACCTTTTCCCAGCGAGGAAGTTACACCCCCTGTCACAAATACGTACTTAACGTCTGTCAAAGCAATGAAAGTTTATTTAGTAACTAAAAGATTCCATTTTCATTAATCATCAAGACCAGACTGGTCTATCATTTTTACTTTTTCTTCGAGTGTTTTGATTAGTTTTTTAGCACTCTCAATTTTCTCTTCCACTTCCCGAATCATAGTATCGGCATTGGTAGATTTTGCAAAAAATCCAATGTTATTCTCCCATAATACGATGTCGCTCTCAAGCTGCTTGATTTTTGTGAAGAATTTATCTCTCTCATTCCGTACTTTCCGCGAAGCTTTTGGATTTGCTTTAAGATTATCGAGTTTGGTTTTATATTTAAGGATGCTTTTATCATCATCCCCGATCTTCAGCTTATCAAACTCCTTATTGATAGCAGCTCTGTACTTATTGGTTATTTCATCCTTAAGATTAAACGGCACAAAACCAATCTCAGTCCATTTTCTCTGTAATTCCTTGAGATGTTCAAATGCGCTCTGAACATCGGTACCGGGTTCAAATTTTTCAAGCTCCTCAATAATTGCAAGTTTTGCCTTTAAATTATCTTCATAAGAAGTATCGAGAGCAGCAAAGAACTCTGTTTTTCTATTAAAAAAGTGGTCACATGCCTTCCTGAATCGTTTCCAGCATCTTTCAGATTGTTTTCGCGGAACGGGACCTATTTCTTTCCACTCTTTTTGAAGTTTGATGAGAGCATCAGAAGTCGCTTTCCAATCGGTGCTTTCCTGAAGCGCCTCTGCCTGAATACATAATTCTGTCTTTAGCTGAAGATTATTAAGTTGAATCTCTTTGTTATCAGCATAGAATCCTCTTTTTTTCTCAAAAAAAGTATCACATGCATCGCGGAATCTCTGGTAAACTTTAT
>Ga0302206_1001006_pt1 | contig 10596 bp, 12 predicted proteins | sample II_Fen_E2_1_FD_194581 | JGI IMG/M metagenome (GOLD analysis project Ga0302206, IMG submission 194581) | Peat permafrost microbial communities from Stordalen Mire near Abisko, Sweden - II_Fen_E2_1 | ecosystem: Environmental > Terrestrial > Soil > Wetlands > Permafrost | place: Sweden: Abisko...
AAATCGGGATACGCACTCTTCAGCCATCGCTTCAGCTGTTGTGACATTTATTATCCTTACTGAACTATTTCGCGGAATGATATTTACAGGGCCAAGTACAAGATCAACACTTGCTCCAAACTCTATGGCGGCATCGGCAAGTGCAATACCCATTTTACCGGAAGAATAATTGCTTAGGAAACGGACAGGATCAAGAGGTTCACGAGTTGGTCCGGCATTGATAAGAAGATGTTTGCCTTTCAGAGGCTTATAGTTTTTTTTTTTGTAAAAAAGTTCCTGATCTCTTTTACAATTTCATCAGGCTCAGCCATCCTGCCCTTACCTGATAGCCCACTGGCAAGTTCTCCGCTTGCTGGCTCGAGAATGGAATTTCCAAATGCTTTCAGTGTCTCAATATTTATTGTTGTAGCCGGATGGTTCAGCATATCCATATCCATGGAAGGGGCGATGAATACCGGACAACGTACTGATAAATAAGTAGTAAGCAGTAAGTTATCAGCGATTCCGGCAGCCATTTTAGCAATAGTATTTGCAGTGGCAGGAGCAATCAGAAATAAATCTGCCCACAAACCAAGATCCACATGGCTGTTCCATTCACCGTTACCCGGATTGAAGAACTCAGTAAGGATGGGGTTTTTTGATAAAGTTGCCAGGGTAAGAGGGGTAATGAATTCTTTCGCATGATCTGTCATAATGACTTTTACATCAGCGCCATCCTTAACGAGCAACCGGATGATAGTTGCAGTTTTATAAGCTGCAATACCTCCGGTTATGCCGATAAGTATGTTTTTGCCCTTCAGCATCGTAATGCTAAATATTATTTCTGTTTAACAGGATTTTCAGGGTTTCTGTAGAATATTTTACCTTCTTCAAGTTCCTGTAATGCAATAAGAGTTGGTTTTGGAAGCCGTTCATAGAATTTTGAAATCTCAATTTGCTCACGGTTTTCAAATACTTCCTCCAGGTTATCACTGTAAGATGCAAACTCTTCTAATTTCTTGTTTAATTCCTGTTTCATCTCAACAGATATCTGGTTTGATCTTCTGGAAACAACAATTACTGTTTCATAGATGTTTCCGGTGCCCTGAGTCATCAGGTCCAGATTGCGTGTAACGGTTGTTACTGGTGCTACTGATTTTCTGTAATCCATAAATATATTGATTATTTTACTCCGCTGTCGGGAATTCCCGCCTTTAAAAATTTATTTGTTTTCTGAAATATAGTATTTACATCTCTTGAGTATGTGCTTTTTGGAAATTCTTCCATAAAAGAATAATAGTCATCAAGTGTTGCCTGGTACCGCTCCTTTTGCTTATTCTTATAACTGAGTTCAGCATATTGGAAAAGTGAATTCAATTTAAGGTACATCATCTTTTCCCTGTATTTTGTATTTGCGTATTCTTTAAGACTATTGGTTAAAGCTATTGAAGCAGCCTTGTATTGTTCCATATCGTAGTATAGCTTTGCGCTCAGATATGATTTTTCCACCAGCTTATCCTGAAGGTCAGTTATCCGTTTTTTAGAATCTTCAGCCCTGGAGCTATTCGGAAATTTATTCAGAAAGATGTTAAAGCCTTCAATTGCATTTTTGGTGTTTTCCTGATCAAGTTCCGGACGTGCCGAGATATTATAGTCACATAATGCCGCCATATAATTACCCTCTTCTGCATGTTTGCCAAAAGGGAACTGTTCATTAAATACTTTAAAAGTGCTGCCTGCCATAAAGTAATCCTTCATTCCAAAATAGCTCTGGGCATTCATCCAGTTAAGTTCTTCAGCTTCTTCTGTAGCCCTGAATCGTGGTAGGATCTGTGTCAGAAGTTCAGTAGTCTTGACGTACTCGCCTTTATCATAATACTCTTTTGCTTTAGCCTTTTTAAGATCAAAATCCGTGCTCTTCAGTAATTTTTCATACTCACCGCAGGAGCTTAGCAAAACCAGAATAATAAGGACAATGTGTAATCTGAATCTCATAAAAAAAATTGTTGCGCAAAATTACAGAAAAAATTTCATTCCAGGCATAAAAACGTAATAATTATGCTTTTATTATACCGGGACACTTTCAAGGGGAAAGGGGGAACCGCTGTTAAGAAAATACATTGTGGCCAATTTAAGGGAGGCGCCGAAATACAGAGATGGCAAAAAGAAATAGGCAACCGGGTTCATGAATTTGACATGCAAGACTGCATGTCTGCAAGACTGCATAACAAAAATTAGAAATTAGGTATAAATAGGTATTATGATAAGTTTGATTATCTGTAATTTTGTGAAAATTTTTACAAAGGGAAATGATAATGGATATATTTGAAAAGATCAAGAAAAACAGAGGTGCAATAGGGCAATACCAGGATTTCGGGCATGGGTATTTTGCATTTCCAAAACTGGAGGGAGAAATTGTTCCCCATATGAAATTCAGAGGTAAAGAGGTTCTTACCTGGAGTCTTAATAATTATCTGGGACTTGCAAATCAACCCGAAATTCGAAAGGTTGATGCTGAATCCGCTGCAAAATTTGGTCTGGCAGCTCCAATGGGTGCCAGGATGATGTCGGGGCACAGCTCAACTCACGAAAAATTTGAAGAAATGGCTGCCCGGTTTGTTCACAAGGAAGATGCTTATCTTCTTAATTTTGGATATCAGGGTATGGTATCAATTATAGATGCCCTCGTTGACAGACATGATGTTATTGTATATGATTCCGAGTCACATGCCTGTATTATGGATGGCCTCCGCCTTCATATGGGAAAGAGATTTGTATTTCCGCATAACGATATGGAGAGTTGCGAAAAACAGCTTCAAAGAGCTCAAAAGATCACAGAGGAATCGGGGGGCGGAATTCTTGTGATTACAGAAGGTGTATTTGGTATGGCAGGCGATCTTGGGAAACTCGATAAAATTGCTGCCCTGAAGAAGAATTACCAGTTTCGGTTTCTTGTTGATGATGCTCATGGTTTTGGAACTATGGGGGCCACCGGCAGTGGTACCGGCGAACATTTCGGTGTACAGGACCAGGTTGACATCTACTTTGCAACATTCGCAAAATCGATGGCAGGAATTGGCGGATTCGTTGCAAGTACAAAGGATGTTATTAACTATCTCCGTTACAATCTGCGCTCACAGATATATGCAAAATCGCTTCCCATGGCAATGACACTGGGAGCAATAAAAAGGCTGGAATTTATTCAGGCTCATCCTGAACTAAAAGAGAAACTCTGGACTATTGCCAGGGCTTTGCAGAAAGGTTTAATAGAAGCCGGACTGAATCTCGGAAAAACGGAGTCACCGGTAACGCCCGTATTTATGAAAAGCGGTGTTCCACAGGCTACCCATATGATATACGACCTGAGAGAAAACTATGGAATATTCTGCTCTGTGGTAGTTTATCCGGTGGTTCCGAGGGATGTAGTCATGCTGCGTCTTATACCTACCGCTGCCCATACTCTCGAAGATGTTGAATATACAATCAAAGCTTTCAGGGAAATCAAAGCAAAGGTCGATAATAATGAATATCCCGATACTCTTGCTGATTTCAATTTATAAAGAAAAATAATATAAGTTATTAAAAGCTGTTCCTGCCATGGACAGCTTTTTTTTTATTCCTCTCCCTAAATTCCTCACCGGGAGTGAGGAGCTTTAAGAGGCTATCATAGGCCTCCCCGATCTCCTGGGAGCGAGTTACGAGAGGGAGTGAGGTTATGTTTTTCTGAAAAATTTCGAACAAAACTACTCTATTAAGGTTATATAATTTAAATCACGAGTCATTTCTGAGTATTCCTGAATAAATGAGTTTTTAGTTTTAAAAATCAGCTTTAAGGCAATGGACAGTAAGAGCCAGGATAATAATATGTTAAAAGGGTACAATATGCTTCTTTATTTTGCAGGCAGTATGATAATGCATGAGCCTTCTGAAGAATGCATTGTAGATTTCTGGGAAAAAGGCATACTGAAAAATCTTCCGATTTCAAGCTCAAATCCGAATTTCATTAAAGCTGCTTACCAACTCAGAGAGTCTTTCGCTGACAAAACCCAATTTGGGAAATTGTTGCATGAAGATTACCTGAGGCTATTTGACAAACAGGTACCTGCACTCGCACCTGCTTATGAATCACAGTACAGCAGGGAGATCCGTGACAACTCCGGTTTCCATTCTTCCGATGTCACAGAATTTTATAATTCTTATGGGTGGAAATCAAAATTCAATGGAAGAATAGATGATGATCATCTGGGAATTGAATTGCTGTTTCTTACTTTATTGATTGATAAATACCTTAGTATGGATGATGATGCATGTCAGGGTGAAATGAGTAAAGAGATACGTCGGTTTATAATTTACCATATTTTATCGTGGGTCCCGGAGTGGAACAGAAAAATACAGGTTCATGCAAATACATTGTCATTCAAAGGTATAGGCAACCTTATCCTTGCTTGTACAGAAGATATTTTCAATTTCTTTGGCCAGAAATCCACTACTTCAATTTCAACCGACTTTCTTAAAAATTAGGGTTGAAGAAACTTGTAATTGCATCAAAATAGTACTCCCTCCATCCTTCTGCAATATCATTAAATTCTTCATCAGGAATATTTGATTGTTCCACAGTTACAATAGAATTTTCCCTGTCGGGTGAAATTGAAATTGTGACAATTGATTTTTCTGTGCTATCCCCGAAATACCATTCCTGCACCACTTTTTTATCCTGGATAAATTCAAGGTTCTTCCCGGTAATATCCCCTTCCCAGAGAGAAAATTCACTGCCAGGTTCAGTGCTCATCTGGGCAGGATAACCTGACCATAATTCAATAGTGAATGGATTGGTCAGGGCTGAATAAACATCTGAAGGCTCAGCATTTATTTTAAAAGTTTTCTTAAAAGTCTTCATCGTGAAAAGTTTAAATATGAAAGACAAAAGTAGGAAGATAAAAGTTTAGAGAGGATGATAATACTCAAATTATCCATGGGTACTTTGTTCTTCTCTCTGTGCAACTCAGTGTCTTCTCTGTGAAACTCTGTGTCAGTTCTTATTTCATTATTACACAGAGAAGACACAGAGAACCACTGAGAAATGAATTATAACATTATCTAAATTCTGACAAATAACGTTCTGCATCTATTGCCGCCATACACCCTGATCCAGCTGCTGTAACGGCCTGCCGGTAATAAGGATCCTGAACATCGCCAGCTGCAAAGACTCCTGCAATATTTGTCTTTGATGTGCCCGGAATGGTAGTAATATATCCAACATGATCAGTATCAATGTATTTTTTAAATATATCTGAATTAGGAGTATGCCCGATAGCCAGGAAGAACCCATCTATTTTGATTTTTACAGTTTCTTCCTGAGGTGTACCTTTCTTCCTGACCAGCGTAGCTCCCTCTACTCCATTTTCTCCAAACAGATCTATTGTCTGATGTTCCCACAGTATTTCAATATTTCCCGTTTTGAAAACCTTGTCCTGCATTGCCTTCGATGCTCTCAGCTCATGTCTTCTGACAATGAGGTATACTTTCCGGCATAACCCTGCCAGGTATGTTGCCTCTTCAGCCGCTGTATCTCCTCCTCCAACAACGGCAACATCTTTTCCTTTGTAAAAGAATCCGTCGCAGGTGGCACAGGCTGACACTCCCATACCTGCATATTTAGTTTCTGATTCCAGCCCAAGGTATTTTGCGGTAGCTCCGGTGGCGATTATTACAGCATCTGCTTCTACTATCTTATTGTCATCAAAAGTGACCCGGTGTTTCATGTCTGAAAAATCAACAGATGTTGCAATTCCAAATCTTATCTCAGCACCAAAGCGCTCAGCTTGTTTTTTAAAATCCTCCATCATATTCGGTCCGGAGATGCCATCGGGATAACCGGGATAATTATCAACATCAGTCGTAGTTGTAAGCTGACCACCCCATTGAAGCCCTGTATATAGAACAGGATTAAGATTGGCTCTTGAAGCATAGATAGCTGCTGTGTATCCTGCAGGACCTGAACCTATTATAAGACATTTGACCTTTTCAATATTTGTAATAACATCACTATTTTTATTTTCATTCTGAAGATCGAGTGGTTTGAAAGTATCCATATTGTGTTCCTTAAATTTGATTGCAAATATACTCAACTTTGCTTTAATGATCGAACTTCATAATATTGTATTCTAATGGGACGTAACCAACCAAAATAAGAAAAGAGCTAAATTGCTTTAACTCTTTTTTTTCAATTGTCGGGGTGATCTGACTCGAACAGACGACCCCTTGCACCCCATGCAAGTGCGCTAGCCAACTGCGCCACACCCCGAAAAAACTATGTTGGCAAAAGTAATATAAAAATTCGTCTTTCCCATGATGGGAAAATAAGATATCGGTAAATTTCAGAAATATTAAGATGCGGTTCAAATAAAATTATAGCTATGCGAAAAAATGAAACTAATGAAAAGTATACTACCCTCAAAATTTCAATTAAATACTATATTTTTGTAATGCGATAAGATATTTGATTCAGAATTTAGAACATCAAATTACGAAATACCAGCTATTTAATTTCTTTTTATAACGGGTTATATGGAAAACGGCAAACAGACTGTTAAGGGAACCTATTTCTATATTGCAATTGCTGGAATATTCATCCTGATTATATGCCACTCATGGCTTTCTGACGGGATGTTCATGGATGGAACAATATATGCAACTCTTTCAAGAAATCTTGGCTTCGGCTTGGGAACATTCTGGCAATCTCATCTGACAAATACACTCTTCCCTTCTTTTTTTGAACACCCTCCACTGGCTTTTGGACTTGAGGGGATTCTCTTTAAGATCTTTGGAGACAGCAGGTTCGTCGAACGATTTTATTCTCTCCTTACATTCATTATAACAGGAATGCTCATCGTTTCAATCTGGAAACTATTTTTAAAAAAATCAGCAACCGGGTGGTTGCCGCTATTATTCTGGGTTGCAATGCCAACAGTTACGTGGGCTTCTGTAAACAATATGCTTGAGAATACACTGATTATTTTTATATGTCTCTCAGTTTTATTCTGCCTCAAATATCAGAAGTCCAACAGGATAGTTTTCCTTTTGCTTGCTGGATTAATGCTGTCCTTCGGTTTCCTGACAAAGGGTTTTGTAACCTTTACCCCGCTCGCATTTCCATTCTTCTATTGGCTGTTTACAAGAAGAGGCAAATTCTTTTCAATGGTTTTAAACACTGTGATAATTTTAATTTCAGCCGTTGTTCCATTGATGCTTCTTTTTCTTTTTACGGGGGCACACGAGTTCCTTCCGAAATACATTGAAATGGCTTTAAGTAAGATTTCAACGGGAGTAACCGCTGACTCCAGGTTTTATATTATCCACAGGCTTGTAATGGAGTTACTACCGGCATTTGGAATACTACTGGTATTAATGCTTTACTGTTGGAAAAATAAACTCTCTTTTTATAATATTCGTTCCAGCATAAGTCCTGCTTCGATATTTTTCTCTATTGGCCTGGCAGGAGTAATCCCGATATTGCTGACAATGGACCAGAGTGCTTATTTTCTTCTTTTGAGTTTTCCATTTTTTGCAATCTCTCTTGGTCTGATTGTGAATCCTTTAATTGAAACCCTGCTTGAAAGAATAAATTATAATTCAAACAGGTACAGACTCTTTAAGCTTTTCGGAGTAATATCGCTATCAGCAGGCATTGTCCTTTCTGTTTATTTTTCAGGAGATTTTAACAGGGATAAAAATATGTTGAAAGATATGAGAGTTATTCTTGTTAAGCTTGAAAAAGACAGCACTATAAACATTTTACCTGAAATGTTTGAAGAGTGGAGTCTCCATTCTTACTATGGAAGATATAAAAACATAAGCCTGGATCCGGATCTGAACAAGAAGCATGAATATTTGCTAATTAGAACCTCGTTGTATTCTGACACAATCAATAAGGGATTTGAGAAAATTGATCTGAAAACAAAAGAATATGAATTATTCAAGAGAAAAATCTCAGATACCCGGTAGTATCAAGGAAGCCGGACAATGTTGAGAAATCCCATGTTTTCCTTAATTCCACAATCAGTTTTTCAAATCTCTCTGACAATGAGTTTCCTGAAAGGGTTTTAATGTACCAGGGTATTTTAAAGGGCTTCAAATCAGCAAATTCCCATGAATGAAAATATAGATGGAGATAAGAATCCTTCAATATCGATCTTTTACACATATATAAATATACTGGCAAGGGAATGTTTTTAAAGCTTATCCAGAAAAGGGGGAAACGGATTATCGGGCTCACCGAAACAGGAATTTCAATCAGGTTACTCCTCTTATCATAATGCATTTCCCTTTGTACTAAAAGATTGTTGTACCGTCCCGGTATTAAGGTAGGATTGATTGATGAGTCGTAACTGTATCCTGCTCCTTTTATAAGTGAAAGATCGATTTCTTTGAAATGAGGCATCCTGAAACCAAAGACTTTTTTCCCCGTAATTCTCTCAATTTCAACTTTAGAGTCGAGAGGATCAGTTTCCCTGAAATCTGAATGGTCTTTTGAATGTGAGGCAATTTCGTGATTTTCTGACAGGTTTTTAATTATTTCTTTATTTCTGTTTGCATAAAATGAAGTCGTAAAAAATGTAGCTGGTACATTATATTTTGACAGCAATTTTAGAATCCTTTGCAAGCCATTATTTGAGATATTTATCTGATCCTCATCTGAGATCTCGTATCCAAATTCAAGCGGAAGATCAAATTCCTCCAGGTCAAAAGTTAAAAGGATTTGTTTCTTCAATTATTTAAGCAATTTCAGTAAATTAATTGTCTCTTTCAGCAAGATCCGAAATCTAAAATTAGTGAATTTTAATCGTGGTCCACATCTGACATTAATAAATTCATATGTAAGCCCTTGTTTTAAACTGTTCTTCAGAAATTCAAGCTCGAAAAGAAAAGTATTAATTTTTGTTTCTGCAAGAACTTTTCTTGCCTTATTGTCAAGTCCTTTAAGTCCGGCTTGAGTATCTTTTATTTTAAATCCAGTGATAAAATAATTTAATTCTTTCAACAAAAATGAATAAATCCTTCTTTCCAGGGGGAGCATACTAAAATAAGATAAGTCTCTTAACCCGATAACGATATTTGTTTTTGAAGATTTCAGAATCCGGTAGGTTTGAGAAATGATCTGATAACCAAATGGGAAGTCGATATCTGTATAAACGTAGAAATCCGCATCTGATACGTTTACCCCATATCGAATTGCATATCCTTTCCCCATGTTGACAGGATATGAATAATATTTTAAAAAGCTGAAGCGGTCAGTAATCCTCTTAATGTTATTAATCTGTATGGTTGAACCATCATTTACCAGGATTACTGTGAGCACGGTTTCATTTAATTCATTTCTGAGCTCAGATATGGAATCAATGAATCGGTTTTCCCATCCGTCATGAGGATTGTATAGAGGTATTATGACATTTAATTTATCCCTGAAATTCATCAATACTTTATATTCAGAGTAAAAACCGGATATTGTGCGACATGGAACTCTATTCCGGACCTGAATGAATATTGAAATTTTCATCAGGAATAAAGAACCTTATCAAATTATTTTGCATAAATCAAATGTAATTATTTTTTAGTAGAAAACTAATTTGTTAATAAACCAGCATTAGGGCCAATCGGAATTTCAAAGTGTTCTGTTTGCGGACCTGGAAAAGACAAATAGTTTATACTATTTATGTGGATTTTGGGATCAAATCCAGACAGGATGTTTAAGGTCAAGAGAATTGAAATGTCAGCGAATCATGGAGACCGGAATCATTTAGCCAGCTAATTGCAATGCTGAATAAGCATAACCTGGTCAGCGGGCTTATCAAACCTGATCTTCTGCTTTTTAATGAACTCTTTTAATTCTGCCACTTTATCGGGAAATATTTTCAGGAACTGCCTCTCCGTTACATAGCTGATCATACTTTGATCTTTATTGATCCAGAAAACCGGATCTGCTTTAACAGTGTAATCCTGAGGCAGTTTAAGATTATAATAGCCCATAGAAAGGTCAACTGAGGTGAGGTTTCTGGTATTTGAAACCTCTGAAGTTCCACCATAACCTGCCACAGCTGGTGGAGGAAGAAGGTTTCCATGATGCTGAATGTATAATGAGATCGGCCCTACAAGCAGAACTTCATAAAAAACCTGACCAGCAGGTACAAATTTGCTTTCCTTAATGAAAACTGTATCGATAATTTCAGCATTGACTACATCATACAATTTGTCATCCTTTTTATATACCATTTTTTCTGATACTGTATTATAATTAAGAAGGATCGACTGAAAACCGCCATTCTTCAACCTTACTTTACCCAGGGTGAAATCAGGAAACAGGAACTGAGGCATGGATCCGTCAGGTGTTGTCTGAGCAACCAGGGGGAATACAAGAATAATGAAGTAAATTAAAGCAAGCATTCTTCTCATAACTTCTAATTTTTGATTTAAACCAACCTGATTCCAGGTGGAAATAATTCATTGCAATATCTTAAGAGCCTTATAATATCTGATGATTTCTCAAATTTAATGTGGTTCTGACTGTTTTTATCAGAATATCAAGCTGTTTCATCAGCTGGCTATTTATTTACAGACTGG
>Ga0302206_1001009_pt1 | contig 10587 bp, 13 predicted proteins | sample II_Fen_E2_1_FD_194581 | JGI IMG/M metagenome (GOLD analysis project Ga0302206, IMG submission 194581) | Peat permafrost microbial communities from Stordalen Mire near Abisko, Sweden - II_Fen_E2_1 | ecosystem: Environmental > Terrestrial > Soil > Wetlands > Permafrost | place: Sweden: Abisko...
GCCGCATTACAAGGCCACATAGATAGATCACTTGATCTTGGTGAGGACTTAGTAAAGGTAAGTAGTATTGGTACAACTTGTCCAATATGTGCTAGATGGCAGAACGTAGTGTTGTCAATAACAGGCAAGTCAAACAAATATCAGTCAATGGATACTGCTAAGTCAGCAGGATTGTTTCATCCCAATTGTAAGCATACAGTAGGCATGTGGATAGAGGCGTTGGATGGAGAAGGCAAGATAGAATGCAACCCTGTAGACAAGTCGGATTATAGCCAACAAAGGAATGCACTAATTGAACAACAAAGATCGAATGAAAGAAATATTAGGTTGTGGAAGAAAAGAAAAGAGTTGGCAATAACACCTGAGGAAAAAGCTAAAGCAATCAGTAAAATAGGGTATTGGCAAAACACCAACCTATTGCATTGTGCAAAGAATGACTTAAGACGTCAATATGCAAGGGAAGGCAATATGCAAGCCAAGAACGTGATGGTAACTGGAGGAACTACAATAGATCATGAGGAGTTCTTTAAGAAAGTTATTGGATCTGATCCTAAACCACTGTTTCACCAACTAAAATACAACTTACAATACTTTGGTAGTGATGATGTACAGTATGATAAGTGGTTAAAAGAAGAAGTAACATCAATGGATCAACTAAATGTAGATATGTCTTACTTAAAGGATAAGAATAATAAAGAATATACACCTACGTCTATGTACAAGAAATATATAGGAGATAATCCGGGTACCGACTTTGCTGAAACAACAATGTATGGCAAAGGAACAAAAGAGTACAAGAATGCATACAGCAAGTGGTTAGTAGATCAAGCAAGTGAAATAGGGGTAGGGTATAAGATCAAACCTAAGTTTAAGGAGATCATAGAAATGGTGCCTTATGAAGACTTTGGTTTATCAGCTACTGTATTTTATAAAAAGTATCATGATGGAGCAAGTCCTACTGTAGTATTCAAGGAGTTGGTCAATGACGGAATGGTTGGAAAAGGTGACTATGCCAAGTGGTTAACTACAAGCCAAAAGATCCTCATTCAAACAGGTATTAAGAAGACAGTACCTTATGACAACACAACAGTACAGAAGGCTGCTACAGTGGTTGTAAAAGCTAAAGTATCTATTGATGATGCCAAGACGGCGGCATATAAACTAGATCTGGATCAAAAAGTATCAGGTTTGTACTCAGGTTCAGCAATGGTAAAGAAAGCATCAATTGCATTAGAGGAAGCAAAATCTACTGGGAATGTACCTGATATTGATTGGGCTAAAAAGAAGTACATGATAGCCAAAGAGTATGATATAGCAATAAATACAAAAAATGCTAAGACATATAGCAAAGACGACTTAAAATCTAAAATAAATGATCTTGGAACGACACTGATTTCACAAACAGAATCAGGAGCATTATATACAACATTAAACCACATTGAGGCAAAAATTAAGGTGTGGGAAGATCAATTAAAGTTTTTACAGTCAGAAGATGATAACATAAATGCTGTTAATAACGCAGCTAGAGCCAAGCTTAGAGCAATACAGGATGCAGAGATTAAAAAGAGTGGTGGATCAAATTTTAGTACAAATGATGCTGTAGTAGAGGCATGTAGGAATATGCCAAGACGAGCTAGGTCAGAAATTAGAGAAGATCTAAATTATAACTTTTTGGAAACAGCGAATCAGTTTGATAGTAGTATCACGATAAGCAATTCAAAAAGTAAAACCAAATGGGACACTTCAGATCATAGGCAAGCTGCTGATAAAGGAACTACAAGAATAAAACCACTACAAGCACTACATGATTACACATCAGGTTCAAGACCACACAATTTAGCGTTTAAGGACAATGATGCATCTAACTATTACTTTGATCATAGTTCAAGATACACAAGGGAGCAAGCACAAGCAGTAGACAAGAAGTTAGATAAAGTATTTGAAGCAGAAAAAGGACTTGAATATGATGTGGTTCTAAGGCATGGTAATAATGCTGATGCGATATATTCTATGTTAGGTGTAGAAGATAGTGATTATGATAACTTTACTACAGAGTTGTTTCATGATAGATTAAAAGAGATGAATAAAAATTCTTTAAGCGGTATAAATCAAATCGTACAAGAAAAAGGGTATCTTAGTTGTTCACCTTTCTCTGATCAAGGTTTTACAAGCAAGACAGTAGAACTTAGAATACTAACACATAAGGGGACAAAAGGAACATACGTAGATTCAATGTCCTATTATAGTGGTGAATACGAAACCTTGCTAAAGAGAAACCAAACGTTTAGATATGTTCAAGGGGTGTATAGGGATCACAGTGATAATGTGATGACACAAATGTATGAAGCAGAAAGGGAAGCGAATACAGGCTCAAGTGGTGAATATATCATATACATGGAAGCAGTTCCTGAATAAGTGAAAATAGTAGTGTACAAATCAAGTGGGACGTAGTATAATGATACTGACCAAAGTAAAAGGAGGTTAACATATGTCAAAAACAGGATATGAAAAAGGTGGCAACGGAGGAGTTCCGGGATTACTGCTAAACAGTGATCTAACTTGTAAGGATTGTGTTTTAGTTTACACACCGGATGAAAACGTAGGAACATGTGCTAGATTTAGCATAAAACCGGCAACTGTATTAGAAGGAGGCGAATGTGATGCAAAAGTCAATGAGTAACAGAATAAAAGGAGCTTTGTATGCATTCGCAATCGGTGATGCAATGGGAGCAACTACAGAATTTATGTATCCACCAGCAATAAGAAAGAAATACGGTGAAGTAAAAGACATTCTAGGTGGTGGATGGCTAAACATTGAAAAAGGTCAAGTAACAGATGATACTCAAATGACTTTAGCTGTATGTGATGCAATCGAAAGAAGTGATGGTGTACTTAGTCTTTTAAACAATTGTTGTGACAACTTTACAAAATGGTTTGAACAACATCCAATTGATGTAGGTAATTGTTGTAAGAAAGTTATAACATCATGTAAAGGCAAAACAAATGATCAATGGATAAGGTATTCAAACAACCCAATAAGCTTAGGAAATGGTAGCCTTATGAGATCATTGCCTATGGTATTAAGTGGTCAATCTGATGAAATAACGAGGTTACAAGGTAGGCTGACACATGGCAACTCAGTATGTGACAATGAACTAACCATATACAGACATGTTATTAGGATGTGTTTACGAGGAAATGAGAAGTCTGTTGAAGAGTTATTCCTCAAACCAATCATGGAACCCTATGGTCATGTTACAAATACACTTTACAATGCAATACATTGGGCTATAAAATGTGATTCACTTGAGGCCGCTATAATGTGTGCAGTAAACATGGGTGGCGATGCTGATACAATAGCAGCAGTAACAGGCAGTATAGTTGGCTCAATATACGGCTATGATGCGATTCCACAAAGATGGATTGATCAACTCAACCCAGGAATCAAAAAAGAACTTGATCATTATGCAAAATTATTTATTAAAATGTATAAATAGGTATGTACATTCCTCGTGGATATGTTATAATGTACATATACCAATTAACTTATAGCTGTCTAGGAGGACAATAATATGTATGAAGAAATTAAAACAGGTAAATTATTCAATATAATCATAGGAGGCCCAGCAACACTGGGATACGGAGCTTCAAAAGGTGTACTAATCAAACAAGTTGGAAGCAAATCGGAAAAAGAAATGCTAACAAAAACCTTTGAAAAGAACTTCAAACAAATAATTTAATCATAGCATTAAGGTAAGGCTACCAGATAATGGTGGCTTTTCTTGTGTATAGAGATAGTTTTCAGATGAAATAGTCCAAACCTGCGACGATAAAGGCTGAGATTATGAAGGTCCTCATACCTTAACATGTGAATCGAAAGGAGTAAGTAAAATGGAAAAGAAGGTAGTATTAATTATTGGTCAGGGTTTTAGTGGTCGCAAGGCGATTGCGATGAATTTACAGTTCTTTGCTGAGATAGGTGATGTGGTAACAGCTAACGCTGAAACACTTGGTGCTGATGATACAACTAAGGCAACATTCACAGAACTATCAGATAAGCTAAAGGGTCTAGGGTATGATGTTTTGCTAAATCAAAGAGATAAAGCTGAATTTATACCATCATCTAGATTAAGTGAAGTGGTTGGTCAAAGGGAAACATTTAAACAGCAAGCTGAGCAAGCAAACATCGAGTTGAATAAACTTAAAGGTCAAACAGGGATGAGTGATGCAGCTTTGTTACAAATCAATGGATTGATAACACAAAACGAGGAATTGCTTACACAATTGCAGGACGCAAACGTAAACCTACAAATCATTTCATCTGCAAATGATGCTATTAATCCTAAGGATGTACTTCCTTTCATTGATATGAAGGCTGTTAAGTTGGACAAGCAAGGAAATGTAGTTGGTGGTGTAACAGAAGAAATTGCTAGAATAAGAGTTGAAAAACCCTACTTATTCAACAAGGTTGCAACCCCTCCTGCTAAAGGCGGTTTTGATGCAAGTGGCGCACCATTAGTAAGCGGAACACAAAAGTCTGATATGAATGCCGCAATTAGACGAGCTGCTAATGGTCCAGCAAGAAGTTTTAACTAATAAGGAGGAAACAAAATGAAAAAGATGAAATTGAACATTAGATTTTTTGATGTTACAGCTGGAACAGTAATTGATAGAACCGGCGCAGAGGCTTTAATCCCAGAGGATGCCTCAAGAGAGATTATTCAAGGAGTTCCAAAGTATTCTTGTGTAATGCAAGTAGCTACAAAGGCTCCAAACATGTCACGTAAACAAAGAAGAGTACCAGTACTTAGTACATTGCCTATGGCTTATTTCGTAGACGGTGATACAGGATTGAAACAGACAAGTGAACAAGCATGGGGTAATAAATACTTTAATGCAGAAGAACTTGCTGTTATTATTCCTATTCCAGAAGCAGTACTTGATGATACTGACTATGATATTTGGGGCGAAGTTAAGCCACGTATTATGGAAGCAATTGGTATCGCTTTTGATCAAGCTGTTTTGTTTGGAACAAATGCACCTGCATCATGGCCAGTAAATATCCTTGCATCAGCTGTAGCATCAGGTAAGGTTGTTGTATTAGGAACAGGCGTTGATCTTTACGATGATTTATTAGGTGAAGACGGTGTTATTTCATTAGTTGAAGAATGTGGTTACATGGCTACAGGACATGTTGCTTCCATGAAAATGAGAAGTAAGTATAGAGGTTTAAGAGATCTTCAAGGTCAGCCACTATTTAAAACAGGTATCCAAGGAGCTACTTCATATGAACTTGATGGTGCACCTATTTTCTTCCCTGAAAATGGTTCTATGGATGATACAAAAGCTTTACAGTTCTCAGGTAACTTCAAACAAGTCCTTTACACAATGAGACAGGATATTACTTACAAGATCCTTGATCAAGCTGTTATTCAGGATTCAACAGGTAAGATTATTTATAACCTTGCTCAGCAAGATATGGTAGCTTTAAGAGCTGTTATTAGAGTAGCTTGGCAAGTACCTAACCCAATTAACAGACTTGATACAAACGAGTCTACACGTTACCCTATCGCAGTATTAAAACCAACAGTATAGTTGGTGTAAGGAGGGGCTTCGGCCCCTTTATTATTAGATGAGGAGGAAACAGTAATGAAAGTAGTAATGTTAGTAAGTACAGCATACAAAGGCTTTAAAAAAGTGGGAGAAGAAGTTGATATTCCTTCAGACTTTGCAGATAGATGGATCAAAAATGGTATAGCTAAGTTCTTGCCACAAGAAATGGAAGAAGTATTACCAACACAAACACAAGAGCTAGTTCAAGAACCAATTCAGGAACAAAAAGCAGAACCAGCACAAGAGCCAGTGTTGCCAGAGGCAGTTGATTATTCAACACTAAAAGCAATAGACTTATATAAATTGTGTATTGAAAAAGGCTTAACAGTTGAGCAAAAGCTTTCCAAAGAAGCATACATTGCACAGCTTAATGCATTAGCAACATTGTAGGAGGTGTAAAATGTTTATAGACATTGTAACTTCACCAGATGTTGCATTATTTACGGGTAAAGAAAACCCTGAAAATGTAGCTGTTTTAATCTCAAGGGCATCTGAGATCATAACTATTAAGACAAAACGGAACTATGATCCAACAAATGAAAGTCATGTAGAGGTTGTAAAACTTGCTATATGCGCTCAAGTTCAAGATTGGATAGATAGGGAAGTAAGTGCTGTGGCAGACAATAACGTTTCTAGTTATAGTTTGGGATCGTTATCTGTAACATATGCAACTAATGATATTGCCCAAAACAGGCTATGCAGATTATCTACTATGTATCTAAATAGTCAATATTTGCTATACAAAGGAATGAGGTGATGTAATGAAGCTAAGTGGCTTACCTGGGTTAACAAAAACTAGTGTCAAGATTGACTTAACATCTTCGAATACTGATAAGAACGGATCAAATGTGGCTCATAACTCATTCAACACAGATGTTAGATTTGAAGATAGTAATTTTGTAACTTATACAACTGAAGGCAAGAAGGTAACAGCCAAACAAAAGGTATTTACTTTCAATCATTTAAACGACTTCCCTGAGAAGGTCACAGGCTTTGTTACAAGTGGTACAACTAGGTATGAAATAGTTGGTTGCACTAAACTTAGGAACCCTGATAGCACACTGAATCATATTGTATTGGAGTTGATTTAATGGCTGTTACAGTAGTTATGAATAAAGGTGCTTTGGCAAAAATTAAGCTGGCACAATATACAGCAATGAGAAAAACAGCAGCTAAGATATTAGCAGAAAAGATTGATTCACAAGAAATACCAATGTACGAAGGAACGTTACAAAACACGTTTACAGATGTAGATGAAAGAGCAGTAGCCTTGGGAACTGTAAAAATAACTACAGAAGGTCCTTATGCAGAACGTCTTTATTACAACCCACAATACAACTTTAATCATGAGTTTAATGTAAATGCGAAAGGTGAGTGGTGGGAGGATTGGTTAACAGGATCTAACAAAGATAGAGCAAGTAAGTTGTTTGAATACTTCTACAAAGAATCAGCAGGAGGATTAATATGATTACAATGGGAACTTATTCAGTGTATGAATATATGGTAAGTAAATTTCCTGATGACGAATTGCTGTTAAAGAATGGTGCTATTGATAGTAATGTAGAACAAAGCATTGGTATTTTCCTTGCACCTGATTCAAGAGGCGGTGATGGATTATCTCTAGGAGGAATTGCTTGCACATTAGTGAGGATGCTACCTGTAACGATAAAAGTCAGGTGGACACAGAATCAAAAAGAGTGCAACGACAAAGCGATAGCTATTTACAACATGATGCTAGAGCAAGAATGTAACTTTACGGTAGGCGATGCAAGCATAGCAACAATTCAATTGTTAGATAGTACGCCTAGGTCACTTGGAAGAGATGATAAGAATGTTTGTGAAATGGTTATTAGAGCAAACTTCTATTATTATATTTAATATTATAAGGAGGAATACGAATATGCACAAAATGAAAATTAATCCTAAGTTTTTTGCTGATAGTGCTAAAGGACAAGTTTATCCTGTCCACAATAACAAGTTCTTCATTAACATCGCAGGTAGAACTGGTATTGCTGATACAATTATCAGAGGCATGGAAAACTTTAGCCCATCTATTGATGGAACAGTTGAAAGTTGGAGCCCAATGGATGAAGGTGGTTGGGTAAGAAATTCAATCACAGGTAAAGGACTTACAATTAGTATGTCAGGTAAAAGACAATATGGCGATATAGGTAATGACTATGTTGCAGGTATGATGTTAAGTACTGGACCTGATGCGGAATCACAATTCATTTGGGAGTTTCCATCTGGAGCAACACTTGCTTTTGATTGTGTTCTCAATGTAACAAAGCCAGCAGGTGGTGATACTACAAATATTGATGGACTTGAGTTTGACATCCTTTCTGATGGAAAACCAGTCTTTACAGCAGCAGTAGTTACGCCTTAAGATGTAACACATTAATCAAAGGCACTAGCTAAATGTTGGTGCCTTTTTATTATTCAGGAGGAATAAGATGGCAAACGTATACGATTTATCCAAATATTTATCAGAAGAAAAAGCTAAAATAATTGTTGGTGAAGACACATATGAAATTGATGATAGTTTTAACACCATGATAGAGCTGGACGCACTGGCTGCAAGAAAAGATGAAATGTCATTTCCAGTATTCATCAAGGAGTTCTTTGAAACCACACTTGATAAAGATCAAGCAGAGGCACTCATGAAAAAGAACTATCCTATGAAAGTTTATACAGCTATAATGGAGTCGATAAACGACAACATGTCAAACAATCAAGATGCTAGCGATTCAACACCCAGGTGAAACGTGGTATGATTTTTATGAGGACTGGGATCTTATCGAATCAAGCATAGCTCAACAATACGGGATAAGAATACGTAAAGAGCTAAAGACTATAAAGTGGAAAGAGGTAAAAGTTTTACTAACAGGTTTATTACCTGATACCCCTTTAGGAAAAGTAGTAGAGATGAGATCAGAAAATGATAAAAATACTCTTAAGAATTATACACCTACAATGAATGCAATAAGAAACAAGTGGCGAAACAAACAAGCAAAAGAACTTTTGAAGAATGAAGAGGCTTTAAACAACACATTCTTGGATATGGAAAGATCATTTGCATCTATGTTTGGTAGTAAATAAAAGTAAGGAGGTGCTTAATATTGTCAACCGTCGGTACTATTTCATTAGGCTTGTCTCTTAACACAAAGAACTATGATAGGCAAGTCAATAACATCCAAAGTAAAACATCAAAGTCATTCAATACTATGTCAATAGCAGTAGGAAACATAGTAGCTAACATGGCTCAAAAAGCGGCAATGTCTATGGCAGGCTTTGTTACAAGTAGTTTAAAAGCAGGTTCAGATTTAGCTGAGTTACAAAATGTAGTTGATGTTGTATTTACTACGATGGCAAATAAGGTCGACGGTTTTGCAAAGTCCGCACTAACAAGCTACGGATTAACCGAGATACAGGCTAAAAAGATGGTAGGAACATATGGTGCTATGGCAAAAGCATTTGGTTTTACTGAAAGTCAATCATATGACATGTCTACTGCATTAACAGGACTAGCAGGTGATGTATCATCATTTTACAACATATCGTCAGATGAAGCGAACACAAAGTTAAAGTCAGTATTTACTGGTGAAACGGAATCATTAAAGGAGTTAGGTGTTGTAATGACACAAGCAGCTCTTGATGCATTTGCCTTATCTAAAGGGTACTCAAAGACAACAGCTTCTATGACAGAACAAGAGAAAGTAGCACTAAGGATTGCATTTGTACAGCAACAATTATCAGCTGCATCCGGTGACTTCTCTAGAACTAGTGAATCGTGGGCTAATCAGACGAGGATACTTTCTGGTCAGTTCATGATATTAAAAACAGCAATAGGACAAGGTTTGATAGCTGCTTTGGCACCAGCATTAAAGGTAATAAATGCCTTGATGGGAAAGCTAATTGGGTTAGCAAATGTGTTCAAATCATTTATGGATGCAGTTACTGGAGGAAGTACAGGGGCTGCTGGAGCGGCTATGGCATCTATTGCAGATGCTACAGGACAAGCAAGTGATAATCTTAGTAGTATGTCAGATACAGCAGCTGATACTGCTAAATCGGCAGCCGCAACAGCTGAATCACTAATGGGTTTTGACAAGATACAAAAGCTTAGTGATAACTCTTCAAGTGGTGCAGATGGATCAAGTGGTATTATACCTATAGGTAGTTCAGCATCAGTAGGATCTGGTTCATCACCTCAAGAAGTAACTCCCCCAAACACAAGTGCTTTTACTGACTTTATATCTAAGGTGTTGGATCCTTTAAAAGTTATAAGTTTTGGTAATTTATTAAAAGGGTTGGATGAGTTAAAGAATGCATTTAAACCTTTGACAAGTACATTGTTTGATGGTTTATCTTGGGCTTATACAAACGTGTTAGTTCCATTGGCTCAGTGGACGATTGAAGATCTGATACCAGCGTATTTCCATTATTGGTCAGGAATCATGCTAGTGTTTAACTCAGTGTTAGTTGCTTTACAACCGTTAGCTACGTGGTTATGGGATTCATTTTTAGCTCCATTAGCTAGTTGGACAGGCGGTATGTTAGTAGCTTATATTAGTGGATTAGGTGATGTATTAAAGGTAATATCAACATGGATAGACAACAACCAAAAAGCTTTTACTGCAATAGTTATAACTATAGGAGCTTTTGCACTTGCTTGGAAAGGCATTGAGTTAGCTCAATTTATTGTAAATGCAGGTGGCATCGCAGGAATGATCGGTAAAATTACTTTAGCTTTAAAAGCTTGCACAATAGCAAAGTTGGCTGATAAGATAGCAACTTTACAGATATGTGCAATGTATGCAAAAGATTTTGTAGTAAGCATAGCTAGCACAACAGCTGCATTAGTCACAAGTGGAGTACAATGGATAGCTAATAAAGCAGTAGTAATAGGGTCAACAATAGCAACAGTAGCTGCAACGGTAGCCACATCAGCATGTGCAGTAGCTACATGGGTTC
>Ga0302206_1001010_pt1 | contig 10581 bp, 7 predicted proteins | sample II_Fen_E2_1_FD_194581 | JGI IMG/M metagenome (GOLD analysis project Ga0302206, IMG submission 194581) | Peat permafrost microbial communities from Stordalen Mire near Abisko, Sweden - II_Fen_E2_1 | ecosystem: Environmental > Terrestrial > Soil > Wetlands > Permafrost | place: Sweden: Abisko...
AAAAAATCCATTTGTAATTCCAGGTATTAAAAAAGTACATTTTGACCCAAAACTGAATCCTGATTACAATTTCAGCAATTATGTAGAAGGAGAATGTAACAGGCTGGCCAGATCAGCAGGTTTAGCTGTTGGCAATAATCCCGGAGGCACTGCATTCAATCCCTTAATGGTTTACGGTGATTCAGGACTAGGCAAAACTCACCTGGCACAAGCGATCGGAATACTCGTAAAAGAAAAACATCCTGATAAAACTGTACTGTATGTAAATGCAAATAAATTCCAGACCCAGTTTGTTGAGTCAGTCAGAAACAACAATAAAAACGATTTTCTTCATTTCTACCAGATGATCGATGTTCTGATTCTTGATGACGTTCATGAATTTGCTGGTAAAGAAAAAACTCAGGATACTTTCTTTCATATCTTCAACCACCTTCATCAATCAGGAAAACAACTTATCCTGACATGCGACAGACCGCCTGTCGAGCTTCAGGGCATGGAACAGAGACTGCTTTCGAGGTTTAAATGGGGACTTCAGGCCGATCTTCAAAGACCCGACTACGAGACACGGTTGTCTATTCTTAAAAAGAAAGCATATAATGACGGAATAGAGCTGCCAGAAGAAATATTTGAATTCCTCGCAGTAAACATATCAAATAATATAAGAGAACTTGAAGCTGTATTAATTTCTCTCTATGCCCAGTCAACACTTAACAGGAAGGAAATTACCCTTGATCTGGCAAGATTGATGGTTGAAAAGCTTATCAGTACAGCGAAACGCGAGATAACAATTGAATACATACAGAAGATAGTCTGTGATTATTATAAGATACCTATTGATCTTATCCAGGGTAAGACAAGAAAGAGAGAGATAGTACAGGCACGACAGGTGTCAATGTATTTCTCAAAGAGCCTTACAAAAGCATCTCTTGCGAGTATCGGATCGCATATAGGAGGAAAAGATCATGCAACTGTTCTTCATGCTTGCAAGACAGTAAATAATCTGATTGACACTGATAAACATTTCAGAAATCAGATTAACGAAATTGAGAAAAAATTAAAAGTTTAATAATTAATACCAAAATTTATATAGTCTTGAAGTCATATGGTCGTTTTGACTTTTGACTTTCTACTTTTGTATTTTGTCTTTAAAGTTCCGTTTATCAATATCCTTTACACATCTGAAGCCGACAGTAGAACTCCTGTCGAAACCAGGAGAGACCATAAGTAATATCTGGGTTTTGTCCAGAGCCTGGGGACCTCCCTGGATATACCACCAGCTTGACTCAGGTCTATAATAGCTTCCACCGCGGATAACAGTAAAATAATTTGTTCCGTTGAAATACATATCATTCATCATTTGCCATACATTACCCACCATGTCAAAAGCTCCGATAGGGCTCTGACCTTTTGGGAAGGCATCGACCGGAGTTGGTCTGTCAAAGGAATTATTGCAGTATGTTCCATGGAATTCCTCACCCCATGGCCATTTACGTTTATCATTCCCCTGCGCGGCGAGTTGCCATTCAGCCTGGGCTGGTAGCCGCTTATTTGCCCATTTTGAATAGGCCTGCATATCTTCATAGCTTAAATAAACAACAGGATACTTTCCCTCTCCCTGCTTAAACATTCCTGACTTCCAATGTCTTAAATATCTTGTAGTATCTGCAGGAATATAACCGGAATTTATCAGAAAATTGTGGTACTGAGCATTTGTTACGGGATACTTGTCAATCAGGAAACTATCAATTCGTATTTCGTTATTACTAACTTCAGGATATGGAATAAAATCTTCATTAGCAGACACTTTAAATGAAAATTGCGTTCCAGGAACAAGGACCATATCAGCAGGTATATTTAAAGATTTCTTTGTAGGAGTTAAATTGCTGATAAGCCATGGCTTCCCTCCTTTCAGGATCAGAACATTCTCATCCTTCAATCTCTCGTTTTCAATAAGTTGTAAAACTATCTTCCCTTCAAAGAAACCAAAAAGATCATTTACCCTTAAAGTGGTATCATTAACTATTCTGAACTCTTTATGAGGAGTCTGATATGACGGGTCTCCTCTCCAGATTAATAATTTTCTTTCCCCGATACCAGAGATCTTGATTGAATCGCCTACAAGTTGTGTTTTCATCAGATCTGGCAATTCTGCAATACAATCGACAGATCCTTCTTTTCTGGTACCAGAAAATGAAGATTGCCAACCCGGAGCATCTGCTGAAATGTATGTTTTTCCAAACTCACTAACCGGAAGAAGATTTTCGTGGTTCCATAAGGAAACAAAGTGTTTGCCAGAGGTAACCCCGACTTCAAATAGTTTTCCATCGATTCCTTCGGGTCGCATATTAAGAACCGTATATACGGTTTTCTCCCCAGATCTCCAGCGATTTACAAACACTTTATCGGTGGTGGTTTCAATCATCGGTGTCCAGTAATTATCAAGAAAAGCATCATTGTTTTGTCTGAGGATCAATGTTGTATGTGCAAGAAAACTAAGATCATTCTTATAATTTTCATCTCTTCCACCCGGGCGGAACATGTTCAATTCTGTACCATATCCATTAAAAAAAGATATAGCTATTTCGCGGTGAATAATGTCTTCACCAACATCACAAACTCTGAAGACTGAAAAATCGGGTTTAATAAGTTTATTAAGATTTAGCTCCGGACTTAAGAAAATAGCATTATGAACACGTCCAGATACAATTCCTGGCATATCTCGGGGTACAGCCATGCCCTCGGAATACATAACTACTCCTTTTCTTACACTATCGGCAGCAGCCTGCAGTTCATAACTCGAACTGCCCCTTGTATCAAGCACTACACCATCAGCCTCAGTTTCAGCAATAAGCTGCGCCATTCCTCTATAATGATCCTCCTTCCTTGTACTATTATCCCATGGGTTATAAGCTATAAAGAACCTTGTACCTGACTGCCGTGATATTCTTACTAAATTCCTGATATATCCGGTTCCCCCCGGCAGATCTCTGTATAAATCCCATTGGTTGCGCTGATCAAGGCCCAGTCTTGGCCACGTCGGCCAGATTCCAAAAACGTCGATGTTACCAAAAAGCTCTGTTGCTTCTTTAAGTTCTTCTTCATAAGTATATTTTCCAGTAAACCTGTCAAAAAAATCTCTGTCCCAGGCCATCTGGAGAATTATCAGGTAACTATCCTTAATCCACGCAAGGTCAGTTCTCTTAAACAGGGAGTTGTCAAACTTTTCGAGATCAAAAAGATATCTGTCCCTAAACATTTTTCTAAGACCGTTTTGCCATTCGCCATTATAAACCTCTGCATATATAATATAAATGACTTTTGCTTTTGGAGGCAGAATTGTTGTATATCGGTCCTTTTCCGCACCTTCAACTTTGTTCCGTCTGGAGATAGCGCATACGGAATAACCTTTTCCGGCAAAAAAAGATGAATACCCCATTTCCCAGGCATTATCAGGAAGTATAACTCTGACAGGCTGATAACCGGGGCGGAATAGACAGGCGCGTGCCAGATCAGAAGGTCCTCTGCCTGTTATATATACTGACCCCTTATTTTCGCCAAAAGGAACAACATTACTGATTGAAACAGTATCTGCACCCCTATTTTCAAAAAACAGTTCTCCTTTCCATCCTGAAGCGTAATGATCTGCTACACTAAAAGTAACACTGAGATTATCGTTGAAAGTCTGAACAAATCTTTCACCTGTTCTGAGTACTTTAACTTCTCCCGAATTGTAAAGTCTGTTATTAAGTATAAAGCTGTATAGAGGTTTGCTTTCAGACAAATAAATAGAACTGCTGTCTGAGAGAATAATTCTGTCAGAACTCAATCCGGAATCTTTACCAATACCAATATCATAAAGTACCTGTGAATAACCTGATAGTGGGATAAAAAGTAATGCCAGATTCAATAACCATTTTGATTTTCGGATATTATTCATGTGTATAGACTTATAAAGTGCAATTATTACTGTACCAAAACATATTAATCAGTAACATTTTCAGTATAAATTCGTAGAAAGTTAAGTTATGTTATGCAATTTAAAACATACGGACCATTTAAAAAATCATTTCATGTATTTGCGGCAAAAGAAGGATAAACAGATATTTAGATCGAATTTTTTCTTTTAGTTAAAATAGTTGTATATTTAGGGTTATTCAAAAGCTGACCGGGTAATGTCTAAAGCAAATAAAATATTGAATTGTAGTTTTATTCTTATTCTGTTTGTTATTTTTACCGCCTGTGCTCCTGCAAAAAAGAACACATACTACGAAAAAAGGAAGAAAACTTCTATTGTAAATGAATCTCAGCTTGGAAGAAACAAGTACTATTTTTCGAAAGACTACCAGAAAAAGCTGACGAAAACCTTTAAAAAGAAATAGTAGGTTAACTGCTTATTCGTCGCACATTAAACTTAATCCATCATAGGCAAGCATGATCCCCGGAGTCAACTCTTTGGAAACATCAGTATGTAAACCCATCTGATGACTGATGTGTGTAATAAATGCCTTTTTGGGAGATATTTCTCTGATAAAGTCAATTGCTTCCCGCAAGCTAAAATGGGAAATGTGTTTTTCCTTTCGCAGAGCATTTATGACCAGGTATTTTACACCGTATAATTTCTCTTTACTCTCTTCAGGTACATAATTAGCATCAGTTATATACGCAAAATTGCCAACTCTGAATCCATATACAGGAAGACGGTAATGAAATACTCTTACCGGAATTATCTGTATCTTTTTTACATTAAATCCATGTTCAGGAATAGGATTAAGTCTCATTTTAGGAATACCAGGATACTGATATTCTGAAAAAACATACGAATATTCCTTTTTAATTACCTTTTGAACCCGCTCCTCGGAATAGATGTCAATGGCGTCCTGACTCTTGTAATTGAAAGCCCGCACATCATCAAGACCGGCAATATGGTCTTTATGTTCATGGGTCAGAACAATGGCATCGAGCTTAGAAACATGTTCCCTGAGCATCTGCTGACGAAAGTCGGGACCGGCATCAAACACCAGGGTTACATCTTCAGTTTCCAGGAGAAGAGAGGTGCGTAGTCTTTTGTCGTGTAAATCTGAAGACGTGCATGTTGTGCAATCACAGGCTATTACAGGTACTCCCTGGGAAGTACCTGTTCCAAGGAAAGTTATTTTCACTGTAGAAATATTTCCTGACAAACCTATATTAAAAATCAGTAATAGACAACTGGTTTCCCCGTTTTTTATAATAAGGTGTACAACAGTATATTTGTTATATTTGAATGTAAAAATTTATAATTGTGAACGGAAGGATCTACCTCATACCAGTAACCCTGGGGGGTGATGATTTTCAAAAAGTCATCCCTGAAAAAGTTATCACTCTTACCAGGCAGCTGCGATTCTTTGTAGTCGAAGATATAAGAAGCGCCAGAAGGTTTTTGCGCCTTATTGATAAAGCGTTTCCAATAAATGATACAGTCTTTTATGAGTTAAATGAACATACAGGAGAATCTGATATCGAACAATATCTTGAACCGGTTTTTAAAGGATCGGACATTGGTGTACTTAGTGAAGCCGGACTGCCAGGTATCGCTGATCCTGGTGCAAGAATAGTTGCTCTGGCACATCAGAGAAAAATCAGAGTAACTCCATTGTCGGGACCTTCTTCAATACTCCTTGCATTAATATCTTCGGGACTTAACGGACAGAACTTTACCTTTAACGGATATCTTCCTGTAAAACCTGCTGAAAGATCAGCAAAAATAAGAGAACTGGAAAAAAAAGCCGGTGAAGGGTTTGCCCAGATTTTTATGGAAACACCCTACCGGAACCAGAAGATGATTGAATCTCTGTTAACAACCTGCCATAATGATACAATGCTTTGTATAGCAGCAGACATAACCCTGACGACGGAATCGATTAGAACAATGAAAATCTCGGAATGGAAGAGGGATCTGCCAATCTTAACTGACAAACTTGTGGTCTATGTAATGCAGTAATTCTACTTGCCCGGACCAGGTTTGACAAGAACAAGTTCCACATCGTACAAGAGAGGTGTGTACCCGCCTATAGTATAATAACCCTGCGTTCCATATGCAAGGCTTGAAGGTACCAGGAATTGAGCTTTTCCACCTTGTCTCATATATGTTACACCTTCATCAAATCCCTCGATGAGAACTCCTTCTGCAACAGGAAAAATCAGAGCTGTTTTTCCTACATTTGTATCAAATACTGTTCCGTCAAGAAACTTCCCGGTATAGGTAACATAGGCTGTATCGTGTGCCGCTGGAGCAGGACCTGTTCCTATAAGCACATCATGGTAATACAATCCACTGGATTCGAGTGTAAAAGTATCCGTCGGGTGACTATTCAGGTAATTCGAAATTGATTCTTTTTCAGCTTTTTGGTATTTGCTTGCAGGATTGCATGATACGAGTGATATTATTAATCCGGCTGCTAAAAACATTAGAATTGATTGGGAATACTTTTTAATCATAGAATTAGATTTTATTATTTTCATATACTTCAAACGTTCACTTCATCGAATTATTATTTGGCCTGCAAGATATTAACATTATATACAATAACAGCCCTGGAGGGGATCATTTTTCTGTCTCCTACAAATCCATATGCAAGAAAAGAAGGTATAATAAAAATAGCTTCAGCCCCCGGCTTAAGCAACCTGAGACCTTCACTCAGGCCTTGTTCAATATCACTTCTTCCCAGCACAACTTCTTTAGGTCCAAGATCTTTGGAAGAATAACATTTTGTGCCATCGAGAAGTGAACACTCATAATCGAGAATGACTTTGTCATTTTCGGCAAATGTATTCCCCGATCCCTCTTTAATTATCTGGTACCACAGACCGGTGGGAGATTCATTCATTTTAAGATTCTTGCGTTCGATATAGTTTTTAATTCTTTCACGGTCTTTTTGAACCAGATACTTGTTAATATCTGCCATTTCTATCTTCCCAGGCTTGGTCCCACGAACTTTATTCTCTGAATTCTCCCTGCAGGAAATCAGTAAAAATATAATAAAAACAAATGCTATATCTTTTATTATCATACAATTACACTAAATCTTCAAATCTCCAGATATTCTCTTCCAGAACTTTAAGAAAATAGGCAATAGTATTTTCGAGTGTGTCAGAAAATTCACCTCCGGAAGCGTTCAGATGGCCGCCTCCCGAAAAATACTTAAAAGCAAATTCATTTGAAGGAAATTTCCCTTTTGAACGAAATGACAGCTTTATAAAATTGTCTTTTTCAATAAACAAAGCTGAAAAGTTTATACCCTTAATTGACAAAGGCATATTTACAAAACCTTCTGTATCTCCTTTTACATGATTATACTCCTTTAGATCATTTTTAGAAAGATATATATAAGCAGTCCTGAATTCAGGAAGGACAACCATTCTCTGGTTAAGGGCAAAACCCTGTAATCTGATCCGGTCACTCGAAAAATTATTGTAAATCAGGTTAATAATAGTCTCCTTTTTAATGCCTGAATCCAGCAAATCTGCGACAATTCTGAAAGTTCTGGAAGTATATGAACCATGTTCAAAGTTCCCCGTATCGGTAATGATGCCAACATAAAGTGCCTCAGCGTATGATCTGTTCATGAATTTAGCACCATTAATCTCACAGACGAGCTCATGAATAAGTTCCGATGTCGAACATTTTGAAGGATCAGAGATTAATAAATCTACAAATTTCCCGGGATTAAGGTGGTGATCTATTATCACTTTCCGCGCATTTGAAGCAACTACGTACTCTTCAGCTTCACCCAATCTGTCCGGCTGATTAAAATCAAGCATGATAATAAGATCTGCCCTTTCAATCAATAATCTGCTTTTCTTCCGGTCTTTGATAAAGATGTTTATCTGGTCAGCTCCGTCCATCCATTTCAAAAACTCCTGAAGATTATTTGGAGCCATTAGGGAAACATTTTTATCCTTGCTTTTAAAATAATGATATAGAGCCAATTGTGCACCTACAGAATCTCCATCAGGATTGATATGGGATATTATTAATATATTATCGGAGCATGAGAAAAGTTTCGATAATTCTTTTGTATATTTGGATAGATCTATCAATTTTACCAGAGTTTTTTCAAGTGGCTAAAGATAAAGAATATTCCTTTAGAGAGATTCATTAGTTTAAAATCAAAAAATCTTTATATGAACAGTGATTTTACTTTTTCAATTATTAAACCGAATGCTGTAAGGACGGGAAAAACCGGACCAATTCTGGCAATGATAAACGAAGGTGGATTTGAAATTGCTGCTATGCGAATGGTTAAATTAACATTACAGCAGGCTGAATCATTTTATGCTGTCCATAAAGGAAAACCCTTTTTTGAGGGATTAGTTGAATTTATGACTTCCGGACCGGTTGTAGTAATGATATTGCGACATGAAAATGCTGTTGAGCAGTTCAGAAAACTCATCGGAGCCACAGATCCGGCTAAAGCTGAACCCGGTACTATCAGGAGGACATTCGCAGTATCAGTACAAATGAATGCAGTTCATGGATCTGATAGTGCTGAAAATGCAATTATTGAAGCTAATTTCTTCTTTTCAGAAATTGATAGGTTCTGATAATCAAACTTTCCCTTTTCTCAATTTTCTTACAACCCTGGGAGGTATATCATTAATTGGAATCAGACTCTTTAGTAGAGATTGCTTCGTCACTTCGCTCCTCGCAATGAACGTTATTTTTATCTGGTTTGTTTGACTCCAGCACGTATTCGATAGCAGGGAAAGTCATTGCAAGCCCGACGAAGGAGGGCGTGGCAATCTCTAACTACACTAAGAAAAATTTAATTTGAGTACTTGTAATTCTCTAAGGATAATTTTTCTCCACCACAACTTTATATCCCATTTTGTGTTATTAGATTTGTAGAATATTAAAACAATATATGGATTCAAACTTTACAAATGACTTTTCCGATAAAAAGACTCTGGAAAAGTACTCTTCGGCTTTTACACTTTCGGATATGGAGATCTTTATTTTCCCCGAGTTGTTTTATCCCCTGATACTTGCCGATATAATGTCACCTGAGTTGTGGAAATGGAGGGAAGATCCCTGGTTTCTGGATATCGAAAAGAAAAGCTTCACAGTTAAAGCAAACAGGATAAAACAGTATATAATTCAGAACTATGTATTCAATCTTGACCTCTCGACATGGGGATTGACATCCAAAAGCGCTGAAATAGGACGTTTCAGTGATTTTTTCGATATGGACATGCTTAAACAATCCAATGCACTTTTCGGGTATGAAGGAGACAAGTACTATTTTGATATTGACATCAGGAAACATTTCGGACTCGACAAATACGATTCAGATATTATTCCGTACTGGAAGACTGAAACAATAGAAGCTATGGGAGCCTTCAGATATAAAGCTAATTTTAAAACAGGAGCAGGCGAATGTGTTTCACTATCAGCCCTTTACGCTGCTGCGATGTTTGTTGTCGGAAGGATACCTCTTGAGAAAATATTTCTTATCGCCACTCCGCTTCACTCGCAAAATTTTATAATTGAAAAAGATGGACTAATTACCAATAACCGCAGAATAGTAACAAAAAACATGTGGTATAACGGAACCTCACTCTCGGAAAAGGCTAGACGAGCCATGGAGAATGAAAAGGTAACCATCGTATCGCATATAACCGGTTACATACACACTTTATACAAAGATGCCACAATCGACAGGGATGCATATGATTTCTTTTCAGGAAAGTTGAGGGAGTTTCTTGTAACTGAATTAACAAGTCTCATTTTCATCAATTTTCTCAGGTTTAAATCAAAATACAAATCACTTTTTCAGTACAGGTGCGAATGCTCAGGCACAGTGAGGTATATCTCACTCGAGAAAATGTTTGAATATGAACATTCCAGCAAGTTCAATGTTTCATCCGAAACACGTGGATCGCTTGTAAAGGAAATTGAAGGAGATGATTTCCACCTGAGTCCGATCCAATGGAAAATCATGCTTAATGATATTGAGGATATTCTGGATAAACATTCTGGAAAAAGTCTCAAAGAAATTGAAAACGAATTCATTAAGAAAACCGGTACAGAATACGAAGAAGTAATTCAGGAAATGTTTAAAGAGCTGAATGAATTCATTTTCATTGATCCTAAAATTCCTGAACCTTCAAAGAACTTCATAGGATCTGAAAGATTAAAAATAAAAACTGAACACAGCCGTGAAGAGATAATTGAAATGATATCTCAGAATCAGGTAAGTTCAGAAACTGCTTTGCTTGCTTTGTATGTCTTCAGGGATATGGACAAAATAGACTGGCGTCCTTATATTAAATCAGCCATTGAGAGAAACCCGGTTTCCTTCACAGATCTCAATGAGAAAACGAATTATGAGGTTTACTCTTTATTAAAAGAGCTTCCGGTGGAATCAATTTACACTGGTAACAGACTGGCATTACCCGATGAAGTCTGGAACTTCAAGCGGGGTGACGGAATCGAAAAAGCCTTTTTACTGGCAGACTTTCTTCTTCATAAGGATAAATCAGCAACTGTTTCAATAAGGATAAATAATGATGAAGTTCTCCTGTCTTCAGGTAGCCATCAAT
>Ga0302206_1001013_pt1 | contig 10570 bp, 10 predicted proteins | sample II_Fen_E2_1_FD_194581 | JGI IMG/M metagenome (GOLD analysis project Ga0302206, IMG submission 194581) | Peat permafrost microbial communities from Stordalen Mire near Abisko, Sweden - II_Fen_E2_1 | ecosystem: Environmental > Terrestrial > Soil > Wetlands > Permafrost | place: Sweden: Abisko...
ATACTTTATTCAATAAACCAATACTCCGACGATATTGTGAGCAACCTTGTGACCAGGATTGAAAACAGTTCAAACAATTTCAGTGATGATTCCGGAGCTGACATTGCCAAAATATTTGGTGAAAGGCCATCAATGAAAAACCTGGCACAATTTGACACTACCCTGAACAAAGTATCCTCAATACCTGAATTGTATACTGACAATTCCCTAATACCTGAAATGATTAATTTACTACACAATAACTCAAAAACAATCAAACAATTACATACCTATATGCAGGGCGGCTATCGCAAGGTTGAGCCAATCGGGAACACAAGCGGAAATCTGCAGTGGATAATTTTCTTAACTCACATTAAAAAACAGGAGATAATAAATATTCTTGTAATTGATCCTGAGCAATTTATCAAACAAGTCCTTGATCCGAAGATCCAGGAGATTGCCAAAGGAAAATTTGATATTGCAGCCTACCGCTCAGGAGAGGATTTGCCTTTTTATACTTCCAATAAACAGAATGATGCACGTAAGATCAATAATAAGGCACCTTTCTGGTTGTTGACAAATTATCTTATGGGCATCGAATTGAAAGACCTGACCATCGCCGACTTGACCAAGGACCGTGTTAAAAGAAATCTGCTTATTATCTGTTTAATGGATCTCATACTCTTTTTCGGCGTCTGGCTGATTTTCAGGAATGTCACCAAACAGGTCGAATTATCTCAGTTAAAGAGTGACTTTGTTTCGGGAGTTTCCCATGAGATCCGAACTCCTCTTGCTCTTATAACAATGTATATTGAAACACTTGAAATGGGAAGAGTTAAAAATGCAGAAAAAATAAGCAGTTATTATAAAATAATTTTGGATGAAACAACTCGTTTGTCAGGCATAGTGAACAGAATTCTCAGCTTTTCACAAATTGAAAGTAATAAACGAAAATATTCATTTGCTGAAACCAATATAAATGAAATAGTTGAAAATGCAGCACTTACTTTCCGGTATTCTATAGAAGCAAAAGGATTCAGTTATTCATTTGAACCGGACAATGATTTGCCTTTAGTTTTTGTTGACAGGGAAGCAATATCCGATGCGTTTGTGAATCTTGTTGATAATGCAATGAAATACAGTACGGAGATAAAAAACATTACTGTAAGAACCGGAAAATCTGAAAAATATGTGTTTGTTGAAGTTGAGGATAAGGGCATTGGAATCACAGAAAAAAACCAGAAATATATTTTTGATAAGTTCTATCGTGTAACAGAACTGAACCTTGCTAACAAAGTAAAAGGCTCTGGACTTGGATTAGCTATTGTAAAACATATTATCGATGCTCATGAAGGCAGGATTTATGTAAAAAGCTCTCCTGGTGCAGGATCTCTGTTCAGACTTTCATTTCCATTAAAGTAAATCCGCTGTCTATGAAGAAGATTCTAATCGTTGAAGATGAATTAAACATGATAAATGGCCTGAAAGACAATCTTGAATTCGAAGGATATGAGGTAGATACAGCTATGGAAGGAAGTTCGGGCCTGCAAAAAATACTTCAGTGTAATTATGATCTGGTCTTACTGGATGTAATGCTGCCTGAATTATCGGGCTTTGATATCTGCAAAGCTGTCCGTAAAGAAGGAGTAAATACACCTATAATATTACTGACCGCAAAAGGAGAGGAAATTGATAAGGTATTAGGACTGGAGTTTGGAGCAGATGATTATATAACAAAACCATTTAGCCTGCGTGAGTTATTGGCAAGGATTAAAGCAATTCTGAGACGCTCTCCCAATGGAAATGAAGAAAGTACAGAAGCGGAATACATCAGATTCGGTAATATACAAGTCAATTTCAGAAACTACATTGCAATTGATGGGACAGGTGAAATCAGAATGTCTCATAAAGAATTTGAAGTGCTGCATTTTCTGCATAAAAATGCAGGAAAAACAGTTCATCGTGATGATATTATAAGTAATGTATGGAGTATTGATTATGATATCACCACCCGTACTGTCGATAATTTTATATTGAAACTACGCCATAAAATAGAAACTGATCCGAATAGCCCGAAGATTATACTTACTGTCCACGGAATAGGTTATAAAATGATACTGTAGAGGTTATCTCAAAAGTCCTCTGTGGAACTCCGTGGTCCCGATAGCTATCGGGACTCTGTGATCTCTGTGTAAGTTCCTAATTATTTGTTACACAGAGTGACACAGAGAAATAATTTTGGCATTTTTTGACTTTTGAGACAACTTCACACAAAGCGATATCAGTGAAAAGCAAAAAGAGACGCCCAACCTGGGCGTCTCTAAAGAAATATATTGAGATATGAAAGCCTTAAAGATCCTATCCCTATTTTTTATCATAAACAATGGTGGTTTTTTTCTCCCCATCAGGGGTATCATTAGTGGCTTCGATCCTTAACGTTTTATCCCCATCCAATGCCCAGATCTCAGATGATTTCATCTCCATATTGTCACCATTCATATTAAAGACTGTCAATGAAGTGATTGAAACGGTTTTTTTATCAGCTGACCAGTTCACTTTTGATTTTGTTTTCATATCCATCATACCTGTGTTTTCACACTCCTTGCCATCAAGAGTGTACTTGCCGGTCATCTTCATTTCCTGTCCATCAGGTCCGTTCATCGTTCTCTCAATGGAAAGATTATTCCCCTCCTGCGTTACATTCAGGAGTGATGCTGCCATCCGGAATGGTCCATCTCCCAGTTTACTCTTAGATTCATTCAGGACCCAGTTACCTGAGAAATTTACTGAGCCGTTCTGAGCAGACAACTGTGAAATAAGAAGTAACGATAACCCAATCATAATCAATGGTCTGGCCATTTTAATGATTACAGAATCTGATTTGTGCAACTTTTTCATTTGAATCTGAATTATTGGTTAAACAACTTTAGTCAATTATTCATAAATCTATCCAGATATAATGATTAATGAAAATTATTTATACAGCCTGTCCGAATTCACCGATAGAACCACAGATTTTGTGGATAGAACAAAAACTATAATTACAATAGTCAATAAATTGAAAATGTTGTGTTGTTTACCTGTTTTACAGGAAATTATGCTATTATAAGTCCTTGTTAAAGTTAATGTAGAGACGCCCAATTCGGGCGTCTCAAACGGTGAAATGTAAAAAAAGACACCCACCCAGGCCGTCTCATATAAATTAGTGAAATACTGATGAAATGTAAAAAAGAGACGCCCAAATTGGGCGTCTCTACAGAAATATTATTACAAAAAATTCTTATCGAGGAATTCCTGGAATTTGTCTTTGTACTGATCGCTGACAGGAATATATTCCTTACCAAATACGATCCGGCTTCGTTCTATTGTATCGATCTTTTCAAGATTGACAATAAAAGAACGGTGTACCCTCATAAATTTACTTTCAGGAAGCTTCGATTCAAGAAGTTTGAGCGAGGTCAGCGACAAAACGGGTTTGATTGAGTTCTGCGTGTATACTTTTACGTAATCCTTAAGTCCTTCTATATAAAGAATATCGTTGAAATTTATTCGTTTAATCTTATAGTCTGATTTAAGAAAGAGGAATTCATTATTGACATCCACCCGTGCAGGAGTCTTTTGTTCGAGCCTGAGCAAATTCTGAACTTTATGTACTGCAGTTAAAAACTCTTCATAACTGAATGGTTTTAAGAGATAGTCAACAATCTCAAGCTTATAGCCTTCGAGTGCATACTTTTCAAAAGCGGTAGTAAAAATTACTTTTGGCCCTTTCTCCATAAGCTTTGTAAACTCTATCCCCGAGAGATCAGGCATCTGGATATCAACAAAAATGAGATCCACCCGTTTTTCTGCAAGGAATTCAGCTGCATCAAGTGGATTGTCGAACTTCCCGACTAGCTTCAATCCGGGTGTTCTTTCGATATAACCTGTGACGAGTTGTAATGCCAGCGGTTCGTCATCAATAGCAATTGTAGTTATCATCACGCAAAATTAATTTGCAGAAGTACCTCAAATTCGGTTTCTGATTTATTGATTTTTATTTCATGTGTCCCAGGAAACAAAAGGTTTAGTCTCTTTGTAACATTTTCCAATCCTATACCTGAATGATTGGAATCATTCTCTTCCCGTGTCTTCACAAGGCTGTTCGCGCACCTGAATTTTAATGACTCCTTCTCTGTTGTCATACTGATATCAATAAATGATTTCTCGCGGTAACTTATCCCATGCTTGAAGGCATTTTCAATAAACGGAATAAAGATAAGAGGAGGAATATTAATATCCTCATAAGTTTCAGGAAATGATACTGTAAGACTTATCTTACTGCTCATTCTGAGCTTCATGAGATCGATATAGTTATTCATGAAATCAATCTCATTGCTCAGTTTTGTATTTCCAAGTTCAGAGTCATATAATAAATATCTCATTAATTTTGAAAGTCTTAAGACAGCTTTCTGAGAATCATCTGCATTTATGCTGATTAACGAATAGATATTATTCAAAGTGTTAAAGAAAAAATGGGGGCTAATCTGGTTTTTCAGAAATGCCAGTTCCGAATTCAATTTTTCTTTCTCAAGCTCTTTTTGTAGTTTTTCAGTCTGCGAATGACGTTCCAGTACTCTCATTCCGACAGAGAAAAAGACAAGAAAGATGGAAGTAAACATGTAATTAAAAAGATGCATCTCTCTGAAGGGGGGGCGTCCATGATGATCATCAGGAATTTGTGCAGCCAATTTTTTTTCGCCCTGATTTTGTCTGTTTGTCTCCTCAGTATTACCACGTCCCGGAACATATTTAAAAACCAATTCATTTGATTTGTCAGAGACAAAATAGAGGAAAGTCAATAAAAATACAACTGATAAATAGTATTTATGTTTCGCCTCCCCGAAAAAGAACCTCGGAACAAGAATAAGATAATTTGTGTAAAATATTATCCCATTTATTATGTTCCCGATGTAGTATGCCCAAAAAAAATCTTTCCCAACATCCCATCTTTTAAAAAAATAGAGAGGAATACCAAGTATTATAGCCCAGGCCAGAAGATGAAGCAAGAGCTGGATTTTTTTCCCTGTGAAAAAGTTTTTCATGGTTTTAAATGTATAATAAATAATGATTGGTTCATTGGAAAATTATCTGATTTTCCAATGAACCAACATTTCTATTCATATCTGAGAGCATCAATCGGATTAAGGTTTGCTGCTTTACGGGCAGGATACCATCCAAAGAATACTCCAATAATAAAGCATACTAAAAATGCAAGAACAACAGATTGTGTTTTAATCACTGCCGGAGTGCTCATCATTGATCCTCCTAGTCGGGCCAGCAGATATCCGAACAATACTCCAACTACTCCTCCTAGAATGCTAAGAATAATTGACTCTGCAAGAAATTGTTTCATGATGTCCTTTCCCCTCCCACCTATCGACATACGCAGTCCGATTTCACGTGTACGCTCAGTTACCGATACAAACATTATGTTCATGATCCCAATTCCTCCCACTAGCAGAGAAATACCTGCAATTGCTCCCAGAAGATATGTCATTACATCAGTAATTGATGAGACTGTCTGTAATAGTTCTGTCTGTGACATTACCCTGAAATCATTTTCTGTGGATTCTTTCAGTTTATGGGTTCTTCGTAATATTTCCTCTACTTCTGCTTTTGCAGCAGGGCTCTTCTCCTCGCTTAAAGCAGAAGCATATATGCCATTGATGTAGTCGATTGCTGCAAGTCTGCGCTGTACGGTCGTATATGGAGCAATAATCAGATCATCCTGATCCTGACCCATTCCGCTCTCACCTTTGTCTTTAAGTACACCGATTATCAGGAAAGGCAGGTTTTTTATTCTGATGGATTGTCCAACAGGGTCTGCACCGGCACCAAAGAGATTCTCAACTACTGTCTGACCGAGGATACAGACTTTCGACATGTTCTTTATTTCGTTGGCATTGAAGACTCTCCCGCTTTGAATTTCAAGCTTTTTTATTGTGAGATATTCCTCACTCACACCATATATGGTAGTCTGGGTGTTCTGATTACTGTAGATAACCTGTCCGCTGGCCCTTATTTCAGGAGAAACTGCACTGATAGCAGTTGCCTCGGAACGAAGTGCTGTAACATCAGAATATTTAAGGGCCATGGAACTCGATGCTCCCAGACTGACTCCGCCGCGGCGCTGAAAGTTTGGCATGACCATCACCATATTTGTTCCCATTGACGATATCTGTTTTCTGATTTTTTGTTTTGACCCCTCGCCTATCGCCAACATGGCAATTACTGAAGCAACACCTATTATTATACCCAGCATTGTAAGAAAAGCTCTCAGCTTGTTTCTTATCAAAGCTCTTATGGCGATCCTGAATAAATTTGAATAGTTCATCTTTCTGGTATTTATTTATTTGTCAAATTCTTCAATTGCCTCAACAGGCAATGTTTTCAGAATTTCAGTGGCATTTAACCTTTCGGTAACATAATTTTCCCGGCTGATTTTTCCATCGCGAAACATTACGTTTCTAGTTGCAAATTTTGCTATGTCAGTCTCATGTGTTACATATACTATTGTACGGCCCTTTTCATTCAGATCCTGGAATAGCTCCATGATTTCAAAAGAGGTCCTTGTATCGAGGTTCCCTGTTGGTTCATCTGCAAGAATAAGAACAGGATCATTAACCAGTGAGCGTGCGATTGCAACTCTTTGCTGCTGACCTCCGGACAGCTGATTAGGCATATGATGCATACGGTCGGAGAGCCCCACCGCTTCAAGTGCCCTGAGGGCAGCCTCTTTCCTGTCTCTTGATCTGACTTTTGGATTATAAAAGAGAGGAAGCTCCACATTCTCAAGAGCCGTAGTTCTTGCCAGCAGGTTATAAGCCTGGAAAACAAATCCGAGTTTCTGATTTCTGAGTTGTGCAATAGCATCTTTTTCCATGGTAGCCACATTAATACCATCCAGCAGATAATCACCGGAAGTTGGTTTGTCAAGACACCCCAGGATGTTCAACATTGTTGACTTTCCTGATCCGCTGGCACCCATTATGGCAACAAATTCCCCTTCATGTATTATAAGATTAATCCCGCGAAGTGCATGCACTGTGACTTCTCCAACATGATAGTCCTTTCTCAGGTTAGAAATTTCAATTATTGTGTTATTCATGATAATAATTGTTTAAAATTAATTCAGGTACTTCCGGTTAAAATGGGAATGGGCCACGGGGTCCGTCATTACTCTTTTTTGCTGTAGCAGTTACATCCTTATCCCCTACTGAAGTAATTACTTCGTCGCCTTCTTTCAAACCGGAGATTATCTCTACACTTGCACCATTGTCAATACCTATTTTGATTCTAACCGGACGAAGACCCATTTTTTCGTCTTTTACCCAGACCGTTTTGGTTTTCGGATCGCTGTTTGCTGCCCCTGGCATCATTCCTGGCTGAGGCATGCCCTGCATAGATTGACCAGCTGGCATACCCTGAGGCATACTGCCTGTCGCGGACGGTGCACCTGCCGGCATTTTAGGCATTGTACCATTTGCCTGCATCTTCTCAAACATCTTCTTCATATAAGCCTGATCGGGGGTAAAACGCATGGCTTTCCCGGATAACATCAATGTATTCGTCTTCTCTTCAACATAGATAATCGCACTTGCTGTCATACCCGGCATAAGTTTTTTATCAGGATTGGGAGCATTCAGTATAACAACATAGGTAACGACATTATTAGTTGTAACAGGCTGCAATCTTACCTGGGCGACAGTACCTTCAAATTTAAGATCAGAGTATGCATCAACGGTGAACTCAACACGCTGGCCATCAACTATTTTTCCAATGTCGGCCTCGTCAACGCTTGTCTGCACCTCCATCTGGGTCAGGTCATTAACAATGGTAAAAAGGGTTGGTGTGCTAAAGCTGGCAGCAACTGTCTGACCTTCTTCAATAGCCCTGTTCAGTACAACTCCGTCGATAGGGGAAGTAATTGTTGCATATGCCAGGTTAACCTGGGCCCTGTCGAGAGCTGACCTGGAGTTGGCAAGAGCAGCTTTTGAATTTTCAAAATTATACAATGCCTGGTCATAGTCAGTCTGGGCAATCAGCTGTTTGTCATAGAGCACTTTCAGCCGGTTGTAAGTGGCTTCCTGGAAATGAAGCTGTGAAGTTGCCTGATCTACTGCCGACTGGCTCTGTGCAAGCTGAGTCCTTAACGGTGTCTCATCGAGTTTTGCAAGAAGTTGTCCCTGCTTCACATGATCGTTGAAATCGACGTAAATATGCAGAATGATTCCCGAAACCTGGGTTCCTACATTTACAGTCTTTAAAGCCTGAATTGTACCAGTGGCAGTAACAGTATTGCTGATATTTCCCTTTTCTACTTTTACAGTATTGAAGTTAACCACAGCTTCTTTCTTCGCAAATGGTTTCAGCGCCAGAATAGCTGCAATTGCGATAACCGCAACTACTCCAATAATTATTAACGTTTTCTTTTTCATCATCTTAACTTTTATCTGAATTTTCTTATAGTGACAGAGGAATTCCCATATAATAATCCATAATCTTATAACTTACTATTAAGTTGTATTTAGACTGGAGCAGCTCACTCTCGGCTACTATCAGGTTTGTTTTAGAAACCAGGTAATCGACTGAGTTAATAACGCCCTGTTTGAATCTCTCATCCGAGAGGTTTGAAGCTTCGAGTGTTGCACTATAATTCTCCTTGCTGGCCTCATATTTGATCTGGGCTGAGCTTACATCAACACAAGCCTGCTCAATATTTTTCCTGAGAGTGTTTTTGGTATCGATCTCACTCAATTCGGCATTTTGATAGCCAATTTTTGCAACAGCAATGCTGGTTTTAACTTGTTTCTTCTGATAGATTGGAATTGAAAGGGAGAATCCAAAAGAGGGGTAAATTCCATCATTTATCTGACCGAAATAAGAAGTGCTGTTAACACTGGTATATTGCGAACTGATTCCTGCACTGGCTGATAATACAGGAAAAAGACCCGCTCTTGCTATCTTCTCATCATAAGAAGCAATCTCCTTATTAATTGAAGCATTCTTAATCTGTGGTTTTATTCCCAGGGCAACATCATAAACCGATTTTACATCCGGGGTCCTGCTCTGATTCAAAGACTCGGCAATATCAGGATGTAGAATTTTAAAATTATCTGATACAGGAAGTTCCATTAACTGCTCAAGAGTGATCCTGGCTATTGCAAGCTGGCTTTGAGAATTTGCAAGAGTAAGTTTTTCACTTGCCAGCTGAGATTTAACCTGGGCATAATCTGTTTGAGAAATAGCTTTAAGATTAAATCTCTCCTCAGCAAGATTAAGCTGACTTGTTGTAGATACAATCTGCTTTTCAGTATTACGTACCTGCTCTTCAGCATATAGAATCTGAAGATATGCATCAAGGATACTCAAACTGATTGATTCTTTAGTAGTTTCAAGGGAATAATTGCCGCTTTCAATGCTGAGCTCAGCCTGTTTAATAAGATTTGTAAGTTTTGAAGCATTGAATATTGTAATTCCTGAATTCACAGAAAAATTTGAACCATAATTCCCGGTTAACCCGGATTCTCCTGTCGCAGTACTTTTTGACCAGTTAAAATTCTGACCAACCGAGGCATTTGCTGAGGGGAAACGCTGTGCTTTAGCTTGTTCGGAATAGACCTGAAACTGCCGGTTAGAAAGTATGTTTTTTCTTACCTGAATGTTACGGGTCAAAGCATAATCAATGCACTTTTCGAGCGTCCATACTGAATCCTGTTGCATGAATAAGGGCATGCTGTGGCATGTCCCTACCATCAATCCAAAACTTAATATCAAAATAAACTTTCTCATAAATCTTTACAATTTTGCAATAAAGGTATATGAGGATAGATTCCCTTAAAAGTATTATAGAAGGATCAGGGTATTTTACCGACAGATTGCGGCTTATTCGGTATAAAGAGCTATAAAATAGCAGAAAAAAAGGGGACACAATTGAATGTCCCATATAATCTTTATGTAATATAAGAAATCCTGAAGGCCGCTGTTATTTTCATCTTCTGCTAAAACAGGTATGTCTTCTTTAGCCGTGACCAGATAATGATTGACAGAAGAAGTTTATTTTATGGCTATTTTCGAATTTATCGTTTCTTCGATTTCCTTCATATTAAGAGGTTTCCTGAAACATTTACAAATTGATCCTGTATCAAGCGATTTTTGTATTTCAGGAGTTATATCAAAACCTGTAAGTATAAAATAGGATTTCTCAGGGAATAATTCGCGCGCTTTATTTATGAATTCTATTCCATTCATGCCGGGCATTTTCATATCACTGATTACCACATCAATATTCCTGTTATCCTGGAGTATTTCCAGTCCTGATGAACCTGACTCAGCAGTCAAAACCCTATACTTATTTTTAAATACACTCTGAAACAACATCCTGTTAATAGGTTCATCATCAACATTGAGTACACATACATGCTCCATGGTTCAGATTTTGGCTGGCAAGGTAATAAAAAATTCTGTACCTTGATTCACTTTTGAATGACAAATAATTTTACCATTATGTTCATTGATAATATTATATGTAATCGAAAGCCCTAATCCT
>Ga0302206_1001014_pt1 | contig 10570 bp, 4 predicted proteins | sample II_Fen_E2_1_FD_194581 | JGI IMG/M metagenome (GOLD analysis project Ga0302206, IMG submission 194581) | Peat permafrost microbial communities from Stordalen Mire near Abisko, Sweden - II_Fen_E2_1 | ecosystem: Environmental > Terrestrial > Soil > Wetlands > Permafrost | place: Sweden: Abisko...
ATGACGCGCTGCATTATCTCAACTTATGTGTTTCCTCCAAAGAACAAAATAAGGTATTTGATGCACAGTATGTGAAAGCAATTTATAATCTTAGTGTATTATATGCCAAAAATGGAGATCTTTTAAACTATGAAAAATATGCCTTAAAATCTCTTGAATTTTATAAGAAGAAATACGGTAAAAATAGTCCTGAATTATTGAACCCATACATTGCTGCAATAGGTATTATGCAGCGTTTAAAAAATCACGACAAGGCTATATTGCTCATTGATACTGCGTTAGCTATAGCCTTTAAAAATCCTGATCTGATTCACCCTAAAACACTTACATATCTTTATAATGATATGGCATTCTCATCTACGGAATTGGGCGACCAGACAAAAGCAAAGATCTATCTGGATAAAACTAAATCTATTTATGATGGATTCAACTTGCCAAAAAATAATGACGACTACATAAATTTACTTAATGACCTTGCTGTAAATTATGCTATACTTGGTCGTTCATCTGAATCGAAAGCCTTTTACGAAGAAGGAATAAAACTTGCTGTTTCAATCAATGATGCTTTTTCGTTTAATTTCATCCGCAGTTATTGTAATTTTCTGGCACGAGATAATCAAGCTGCAAGAGGAGTAAAGTTATTTACCGAAACAATTGATAAAGCAAAAACCTTATATTACGATAATCCAAGAGACTACTTTGAGCTTCTCAATTATTTTGCCGGATACCTCCGGGAGTTCAACATTGATCTTAAAAAATCAAGTCAATTATATGAGCAATCTTTTGAGTATATCAAAAATAATCCACAGAATCTTTCGTTAAAGAATCTTGTTTATTTTGGATTCTCGCAAACCCTTGAGAAGACTGGTGATACTGAAAGGGCTCTTGAACTAGTAGATGAAATACTCTTTCCAAACGGCAAGATATCCCTGGGATACAATGAGAATCCTTTAGAAAATATACTGAAACCTGATCTGATGACTGTTAGATTTCTCAGGATCAGACATACAATCCTTAGTGACATTTATAAAAAGAAACTCGATCTGAAAGCCCTTAAGGCTGCTTCAAATACTTCTGAATTAATTGTTGCACTTCTTGATAAAGTCAGAATTAATATAAGTGAGGAAGAAAGCAGATTAATTCTCGGTGATAAGTACCGGAATTCATATCTCAATTCAATTCATGATTTTTATCTTCTCTACTCAAAAACCGGGGAACACCAATATCTTGAAAAGGCATTTGAATACTCTGAAAAAAGTAAAGTTGCCGGTCTGCTCACATCAACAAGAGAGCTTAAAGCGACCCAGTTTCAGATCCCGACAACTACTTCTGATTACGAAAAAGAACTTCGGCGAAGGATAGGGTTTCTGAATATTAAAATTTCAGAGGAAACAGCCAAAGAACAGCCAAATGGATCTTTAGTTGACAAATTGAAGGAAGGACTACTTGTTACAACACGCAGCAGGGATTCACTGATTTTGATCTTCGAAAAAGAATATCCGGGATATTATGCAATTAAGTATAATACAAAAATGACCGGTTTAAAGGATATACCCGAGCTGGTTGGGCGTGACGGGAATTATATCAATTATGTTTTATCCGATACTATGTTATATACTTTTATTGCTAATATAAAGTATCAGCAATTAGTTGCTGTTCATATAGACTCATCATTTTTTAATGATATTAAGCAATTCAGAAGTCTGTTGTCGATGCCCTCACCATCAGATAATGCATCACTTAAATTTGAACAGTTTCAGGAAAGAGGTCATAGATTGTATTCAAAGCTGATCGAACCGGTTAAGTCTTATCTCATTTCCGAAAAGATATGCATTTCACCTGATAATATTCTGTCATACCTTCCTTTTGAAGCAATTCCATCAACATCCGTCTCAATTAAATCAAATAATTACAGGGATCTGAAGTATCTGATGAATGAATTTGATATTTCCTACACCTATTCTGTTACACTGTTGGCAGAGAACATGAAACAAGGATATAAGACAAGCAATAAGCTGATTGCATTTGCACCAGATTATCCCGAGCCAATTAATATCCAGTCAGTTATGATGTCGCGACAGGCAATGCAGGGTGTTCTTAACGACCTGCCTTATGCACGTAAAGAGGCAGAATTTGTTACCAGATTAACCGGGGGTAAACTTTATGAAAACGGTGATGCCAGTGAATCAGCTTATAAAAGGGAATCAGGGAAGTATGATGTCATTCACCTGGCTATGCACACACTCCTGAATGACAAAGATCCTATGCGTTCAACACTTTTATTTAGTCAGTCAAAAGATTCGGTCGATGACGGTTATTTAAAGACATACGAGGTTTATGGCGTTCCTCTAAAAGCCAAGATGGTCGTTCTAAGTTCCTGCAATACGGGCGCTGGTCTGCTGCAATCAGGGGAAGGTATTATCAGTCTTGCCCGTGGATTTATCTATTCTGGAAGCGAGTCGGTAGTGATGTCAATGTGGGAAATAGAGGATAAATCGGGAACAGATATTGTTGAGATGTTCTATAAAAACCTAAAAGAAGGATATTCCAAGAGTGCAGCATTAAAAAAAGCAAGAATAAGTTTTTTGAAAAAATCTGATCAGCTCAGATCGCATCCCTATTTCTGGTCAACTCTGGTAATATATGGAAATAATACTCCGTTGTACTACTCAAAAAAGCTTGTGATATACATTTCAGCAGGACTTGCAGTGTTTGTTTTATTACTGGGATTCTATTTTTGGAAACGCAGGTATTCCTGATATTCCGGATCCTTTTTGACTAGTTCCAGAAGAGCTTCCTTACTTAAGTATTTCTTTCTTCTTGCGTTAGTTTCATTTTTAAGATTCATCTTCACGGCAATTTCTTCATAAGAAATATCTTCTGCAAAAAGATTCAGAATCATTTGTTCATCAGCTTTCAGCTTATGGAACACGCGGCTGACAATTCTTTCAAGAAACAAATCATATTTCTCTTCTGAATCATCTTCATCAATAATATCTATTTCCAGTTCAACAGTCTTTTGTTTTTTCCGCAGATGAGCGCTCCATACATTACGGGCAATTCCGAAAAAATAGCCTTTGAGATCGGTGGTAAGATTAAATTTATTCTCGGTTATCTGACTGTACAGCACTATTATGGTATCCTGGAAGACATCAGAAACATCCTCATCCGATCCGCTGTTATTGAGAACATGATTCCTGACAGTACCAAAATAATTATCGTAGAGCCAATTCAGGATTTTATCATCCTGGTTGCGGACACCTTCAATAATGTTTATATCAGATATTTTTTTAAACAACCCTGTAACTTTAGAAAAGTCAATTGGCAAATATACTATTTCCAAAATCCAAAACTTCTTTTCTGGATGATGACCCTTCGATTTTATAGGAAACATGGGAATATCTTTATCAAAATATAAATATCTTTACTCAGATTTAAAACAAATTTCCGAAAGCCAGAAAATGTCCTTCCCTTTTGTAAAACAACCTGATGCCATGGATTGCGGGCCTGCCTGTCTTAAAATGGTTGCAGAATTTTATAAAATGAGTTTTTCGCTGGAATCACTTCGGAAAAAGTGCTTTATAACAAGGGAAGGAGTTTCATTTCTGGGACTTTCTGAAGCTGCTGATTCCCTGGGTTTCAGAACGATTGGTGTAAGAATTCCTTTTGATCTTTTAAATGAAAATGTTCCATTGCCATGTATTGTGCACTGGAGACAAAAGCATTTCATTGTCGTCTATAAAATAAAAAACAATAAAATCTGGGTTGCAGACCCCGCAGTTGGTCTGCTCAAATTAACCAGGGAAGAGTTTATCTCAAACTGGGCGTCAACTGTTGTAGATGGTAAACAAGCGGGTCTGGTCCTGATAATTGAACCAACACCGGCGCTTTTTAAAAATGAAAACGACAAGGAAAAATCAACAGGTTTCAGATTCCTTTTCAGGTATTTCAGGCTTTATAAAAAATATCTTTATCAACTTGTACTTGGATTAATTCTGGGCAGCTGTATTCAACTGATAATTCCATTTTTAACTCAATCTATTATAGATATTGGGTTAAATAATAATGATATTGGTTTCATCTACCTCATACTATTTGCACAGCTGGCTCTGGTATTCGGCAGGATGTCGGTTGAATTTATAAGAGGCTGGCTTTTACTTCATATAGGGTCAAGAGTGAATGTAGCCGTAATTTCCGGATTCCTTCAAAAACTGATGTCATTACCGGTCTCATTCTTCGATACAAAGCTTACCGGGGATATTCTCCAGCGAATTGATGACAATAACAGAATTGAAGAATTTTTAACTTCTGCAAGCCTGAATATTTTGTTTTCATTTTTTAATCTTATCGTTTTTGGTATCGTACTTGCTGTCTTTAGTTTTAAAATACTGATAATATTCATTACCGGTTCATTCTTATATATTGCATGGGTCTCAATTTTTATGAAATCACGGGCGAGGCTTGATCATCAGCGATTTAAGCAGATGTCGGTTTCCGGAAATAAACTCATCAATATTGTAAATGGTATGCAGGAGATAAAACTGACTCAGAGTGAAATGAGTATGAGGTGGGACTGGGAAAAGTTGCAGGCGACCCTTTTTGGATTAAAAGTAAAAGGATTGAGCATAATTCAGTATCAGTCTGCCGGGGCAACATTTATAAACGAAATAACCAACATTCTGATAACAGTTGTTGCTGCTACAGCTGTTCTCAAAGGTGATATAACCCTTGGCACTATGCTTGCTGTTCAATTTATTATAGGTCAGTTGAACGTACCTGTGAGCCAGATTATCGCTTTTTTCCGTATGTCGCAGGATGCTAAGATGAGTCTTGACAGGCTTGCTGAGGTTCATAATCTTGAAGAAGAGGAACCTGATCCTGAGGTTAAGGTGCGTAAGCTGCCTGATAAGAAAGATATTTATTTTAATAACTTATCATACCAGTATGAAGGACCCCGTTCTCCATTCGCACTAAAAGACATTGACCTATTTATTGAAGAAAATAAAATAACTGCAATTGTTGGTACCAGCGGAAGCGGCAAGACTACCCTGCTGAAGATGCTCCTGGGGTTTTATCATCCGGTTGCAGGAGATATACTGATTGGAGATATCCGTCTTTCAAATTTAAGCCTGAAAGTCTGGAGGGAAAAGGTCGGTGCCGTTATGCAGGATGGTTTTTTATTTCCCGACACCATTGCTGCAAATATTGCTCCAGGTTCGGAAGAGATAAATGAGGAAAGACTAATTAATGCTGTGGAAATAGCCAATATTAAGGGATTCATCGAATCTCTTCCCTTAAGTTATAATACAAAAATAGGTGCAAGCGGACATGGTTTAAGCGAAGGGCAGAAACAGCGTTTGCTTATTGCCAGAGTAATCTATAAGGATCCTGATATTATTATTTTTGATGAAGCTACAAATTCACTCGATGCAAACAATGAAAAAGTAATAGTAGAAAACCTGACAGATTTTTTTGAAGGGAAAACAGTTATAGTTGTTGCACACAGACTCAGTACTGTCAGGGGCGCCGATAAGATAGTCGTTCTTGACAATGGAAGGATAATTGAAACAGGCAATCACGAATCTCTGATTGCAAATAAGGGAGCATACTATAATCTGGTTAAGAATCAACTTGAACTGGGTAATTAGCTGTGAATTATGAAAAGCCAGAAGCCTGAAATATTATATTCTGATCCTGTAAAAGAGATAATGGGCAAGCCTCCACGAAGGATATTAAGATGGGGAACAGCTGTAATGTTTCTGGTATTTGTTCTTTTTATTTTTTTTGCATGGCTTATCAGATATCCCGATACAATTCCTGCTCCGGTTGAAATTACAACAACTAACCCGCCAGTTACATTGGTAACCAAAATTACAGGACATATTAACTCCTTTTTTGTGAAGGAGAGAGAGAAGGTTGATTCAGGACAATTAATTGCTGTAATGGAAACCACTGCATCTCTGAATGAGATAGAATCGCTTAAGAATACAGTAGATACTATAAAAAAACCGGAACTGCTTTTTTATAAGACGCTGCCCCAATTCACAGGACTTGGAGAGATGCAGGGCTATTATGGTGCTTTTCTAAAAGACCTTTCTGATTTAAATAATTATGTTTTAAACGATTTTTACGGCAGTAAGATTAAATCACTTAGCGATGAGATAAAAGGCATTGAGGAATATATAGGCCGATTAAGTGTAAAGGAAAAGTATTATTCAGAAAATCAGAGACTTGAAGAAAAAAAATTTAAAAGAGATTCATCTTTGTTTGCGGATAAAGTGATTCCTGAAAGCGAATTTGAAAAATCACATCAGGCATTGTTAATGGTAAGTATTGAACTTCAGCAGGCAAGGCTTGATCATACTTCAAAATCGATTGAACTCGCTGAAAAGCGTCAGCTCCTGCAGGATTACCGCATTACAAAACTGGAAGAAAATGGCAAGCTTGTCTCGGGATTGTGGGAATCATTTCTGAATCTCAAAGCACAGATTAATCTTTGGGAGAATACTTACCTGCTTATTTCTCCTATAAAGGGGATAGTCTCTTTTACAAAGTTCTGGAGTGCAAATCAATCTGTTGTTAAAGATGAACCTGTGGTAAGCATAGTTCCCCTCGAACCGGGAAATTTTCTGGGAAGAATAAATCTTAAAATGCTAAGATCAGGGAAAGTCAATCCGGGAATGCTTGTTAATATCAAACTTAGCGGTTATCCATATCTTGAGTATGGAGTTGTCAGAGGTAAAGTTAAATCAAAATCTCTTGTCCCTGCCGGCGATGCTTATGTTATAGATATTGAACTTCCGCAGGGGCTGAAAACTTTATATGGGAAAAATCTTGATTTTACTCAGAATATGCAGGGAACTGCCGAAATAATCACTGAAAATGTAAGTCTTCTGCAAAAGATTGTTAATCCCTTCCGTTATATGATTTCAAAGAATAAAAAGTGATCTGTGCTCATTTCTTTGAATAAGGTTCATATTCCTCATCTTTCGATGAAGATGGAAAAGCTGTGCCTGCATTTGGGTTAGACTCAGCTCCGCTTTTATTTTTATCTTTCTTAAAATATTTCTGATATAACCTTAATGCCAAAAATGCCATGGCAGCAGAAAAGAGAATAATTTGAGTTTTGTCCATCAGTTTATTTTTTTAAAATTCAGTATCTTATCACCTGAAGTTGTCTGAATATATTTATTCAAATATATAATTTATCTTCCTAAAATATAAATTTGTATTCTCGAAACCCCGGGATTTGACAGGAAGATATTTTTTTTCAGCAGGTCCATACTAGCTTAATATCTGATTCTCATATTTATTTATGGTAAAACTTTGAGTTTTATTAAATATTTCAATATTTTCGTACTCTGAAATTCCCATGGATTGCCGTGGTGTAAATTACTGATAAAGAGCTGAAATATAAAAGGATTGATTATGACCAAGAAAAATCCGGATGACTCTGTTCGTGAAGAACAATCCGGGGCGAATGAAAACGCCCTCGGAAGTGAGGATGCCATACAAGCGGAAAACGCGCCAGAAATTGACTCTCAGGAGGAAGCAGCCAAAGCTGAAGAGATAACTGAGAAAGTCATTGTAAGCGAAGAAGATAGTCCAGTCGAAAATCCACACGAAGTTAAAGCACCTGAACACGTGCACGATGAAATACATGACTTTGAGGATATGGAACTTCCCCAGGTTGATTATTCTGGATATTCCAAACACGAGATTGTTGAGACTTTAAGCCTCATCATAGAAAACCGTCCTACAATCGAAATCAGGGATGATGTGGAACGTTTGAAAATACTCTTCTATAAAAAGCTGAAGAGTGAATCAGAGGAAAGAAAAGCCAAATTTCTTGAGGATGGGGGCAAAATTGAAGATTACAGACAGTGGGTCGATCCCGATGATGCCCGGGTTAAGCACATGCTCGAAAAATATAAGGAGAAAAAAACCGACTATAATAAGATCCAGGAAGCAGAAAAATATGAGAACCTGAAAAAGAAGTATGATATAATTGATAAAATAAAGGATCTTGTAAACAGGGAAGAATCAATTAACAAGACTTTTCATGATTTCAGGGCTCTTCAGAATGAATGGCATTCTATTGGTGTTGTTCCTCAGACTTCTCTAAAGGACTTGTGGGAGAATTATCATCACTATGTTGAAATATTCTATGATTATATAAAAATAAACAAGGAACTAAGAGACCTGGATCTGAAGAAAAATCTGGAATCAAAAATTCTGTTATGTGAAAAGGCAGAATCACTTCTTCTTGAACCAAATCCTGTTAACGCATTCAGATCATTACAGGACTTTCATAATCAATGGCGTGAAATAGGACCGGTGCCTCAGGAATCAAAAAATGAGATATGGGAGAGATTTAAAGAGGCAACATCTCAGATAAATAAAAGACATCATGAGTATTTTGAAAAGCAGAAGGATGATCAGAAGAAAAACCTTGATGCCAAAATAGCTTTATGTGAAGAAGTTGATACAATTAATCTGTTGGAGATCAGAAATTTTAAAGATTTTGATGAAAGAGCAGATAAAATTGTTGAGCTCCAGAAGATTTGGCGGACAATAGGATTTGCTCCAAAAAAACAGAATAATAAAGTTTATCAGCGATTCAGAGAAGCATGTGATACATTTTTTGAAAAGAAAAGAGGTTTCTATGCAGATAACAAAGAGATTCAGCTTAATAACCTGCAATTGAAAACTGAATTATGCATCCAGGCGGAGGCTCTTCAGGAAAGTACTGATTGGAAAGCCACTTCCGATTCACTCATCAAACTTCAGAAAGAATGGAAAGAAATAGGTCCTGTACCAAGAAAACAATCTGAAAGATGCTGGAAAAGGTTTCGCAAGGCTTGTGACCATTTTTTCAACAGGAAGACTGAATTTTTTGCAGCTCTGGATACTTCATATGAAGATAACCTTAAAGCGAAACAGGCAATAATTGAGGAACTAGAAAAATTCCAATCCGGAGGTGATGTACAGGCTGCTTTTGAGAGGTTGAAGGACCTTCAGAGGAAATGGACCGAGATTGGTTTTGTTCCGTTTAATATGAAAGATGAGATCACTAATAAATATCGGGCAGCAATCAATAAAGAGTTTGATAAGCTGAAGATAGGAGATGATGATAAAAGTATACTCAAATATAAAACAAAACTTGATGGTCTTAAGGCAAATCCGAAAGCATCGAGAAAAGTAAGGAATGAGAGAGATAAATTCTTTACCAAGATAAAACAGCTTGAAAGTGACATAGTCTTATGGGAGAATAATATTGGCTTCTTTGCCAAATCTACCAATGCTGATACAATGATCAGGGAGGTTGAAGAAAAAATCGACAGCGCTAAAAAACTGATTAAAACTCTTGAAGAAAAGGTCAAGATGATAGACCAGTCGGGTCTTGATGATTAATGAAAATGAATTCTTATTGATAATAAATTAACTTTCATTGCTTTGACAGACGTTAAGTACGTATTCGTGACAGGTGGAGTTACATCCTCGCTGGGTAAAGGTATTATTTCTGCTTCTCTTGCAAAGTTGCTCCAGGCAAGAGGATATTCTGTTACAATTCAGAAACTCGATCCATATATAAATGTTGATCCCGGCACACTTAATCCCTATGAACATGGTGAATGTTATGTAACACTTGATGGAGCAGAAACAGATCTTGATCTGGGCCATTATGAGAGATTCCTGAATGTGCCAACGAGCCAGGCTAATAATGTGACAACAGGACGTATCTATCAATCGGTTATCAATAAAGAACGCAAAGGAGATTATCTCGGAAAAACTGTTCAGGTTATTCCTCATATCACTGACGAGATTAAGAGAAGGATCAAACTTGTCACTTCCGGAGATAAATTTGATATTGTAATTACCGAGATTGGAGGTACTGTTGGTGATATAGAATCACTTCCCTACATTGAATCTGTTCGTCAGCTGAAATGGGAACTTGGTACTCAAAACTGCATCGTCATTCATCTCACTCTGGTTCCATATCTCTCCTCAACAGGAGAATCAAAAACTAAACCAACTCAACATTCAGTTAAAGAACTTCTCGAAACAGGAATACAACCTGATGTTTTAGTACTTCGGACAGAACGACATCTGAATGAAGATATTAAGAGAAAAGTGGCTCTCTTCTGTAATGTTGAAGAGAATGCTGTGATAGAGTCAGTTGATGTCTCCACTATATATGAAGTTCCTATAAAAATGCTCGAACAGGGCCTCGATCGCACCGTTTTGAGAAAAATGGGTCTTCCAGTTGATTCAGAACCACCACTCACAGAATGGAGAGAATTCCTGACTAAACTTAAACATCCAAAACATTCAATAAAAATCGGTCTGGTAGGAAAATATGTTGAACTTCCTGATGCATACAAATCCATTGCCGAATCATTTGTGCACAGCGGGGCAATGAATGAATGCGATATAGATATTGAATATATTCATTCTGAGGAAATAACTGAAAATAATGTTAATGACAGACTTAGCGGGTTTAACGGTATACTTGTTGCCCCAGGTTTTGGATCACGTGGTATAGAAGGCAAAATTCTGACAGCAAAGT
>Ga0302206_1001015_pt1 | contig 10558 bp, 14 predicted proteins | sample II_Fen_E2_1_FD_194581 | JGI IMG/M metagenome (GOLD analysis project Ga0302206, IMG submission 194581) | Peat permafrost microbial communities from Stordalen Mire near Abisko, Sweden - II_Fen_E2_1 | ecosystem: Environmental > Terrestrial > Soil > Wetlands > Permafrost | place: Sweden: Abisko...
TATCAATATAAATAATATCATCTTTAAAAGTTTCAAATATATATTCATTCATTTTATATGCAAAGTCAGTTATTAAACACCCTTTATCTATTCCAAACTTATACAGACTATTACTTGAAAGACCATAAAGACCATTTAATACAATATTTAATACTGTCTGACTATTATTTGTTAATTTGTTATTTGATTTAATAACTTTTTTATTTTCAACTAAAAAGGTATAGAGTTCACCAAATTCAATTACATTAAATTTAATTTTACCTTCTTTATAAAGATTTACTATTATTGATGGATATAAACTTTCAAATTGTATTCGTTTAATATTATAACATTCTTTAGATAAAAATTCAGATGAAAAATTACAGTACCCACCGAAAATAGGTGTTTCTTTTACAAATTCTATTTTTGTTGGTTCATTATAAAAATAATCAATAAGACTACGAACTAACCCAATATAATAATTACTACTATAACTATTGAATGTTTCTTGATTATTTAAAATTTCAATTACATTTTCTATATTTAATTCTTTTTTCATATTTCAGTTTAAAATAAAAATCCTACCATATTATATGATAGGATTTTTAAAAAGTTTATTTTAATAACTAACTTTCATTGAAGAAATATCATTATCATCTTTTTCAACATCAATAAGAACATCAAAATTTATCGGATGTGTATGTTCTATTATCATTACTTTATCAACATAATTTTTTATACTATCCAATAGTTGAATAAATAAATCTACACTTTCAGCAACCAATTTACCCATTATTTCATCTAATAAAATTAGATTTGGTTTTGATTTATTATTAATCTTTCTTAATGCAAGTTTCAATGTAATAGCAGTAAATGTTCTTTCCATACCAGAACTTTCAATAATATTTTGTGAAACATCTAATCTTGTTTTAGAAGATAATTTTAAATTTAAATCTTCATCAAAGAACACTATAAATTCAACATCATTTAAAAGTTTACTTAATTCAGCATTTATTATATGTGTTGACTTTTTAAGTAAATAACTTGGTAAACCATCTCTATGAACGCATTTCATATACGTATTCAATATTTCATCTTCTGATTTTTGTCTGTTATATTCCTTAATATCTTTATTTAATTCTGATATTTGACTTTGGTATAATCTTATCTTAGATACCTTATCTTGTTTATATTCAAGCTGTTCATCAATTTTAATATGAAATTCATCAATTTCAGAATTTAATAGTAAAATTTCTTCATTTATTATTTTATTATTTTCAATTTTTTCTAAAGTAGATTTATAGTCTTCGATTTGTTTATTATATTTTTCTATTACTATTTTTGATTTTTCTATTTCAGATTCGATTCTTGGTTCTAATGAAATTTTATCTTTCTTCTTATCTATTAATTCTTTTTCTTCTTTTAATTGTTTAACTTCATCTTTTAATTCATCTAATTCATCAGTTTTATTATTGATTTCAGAAGTCTTCTTATTTTTTTCTTCGTTTATATCATCAATAACCAATGAAATAGAACTTCTTTTTTCGAAAGATGGTTTTAAATCTGTAATTAATTCACCAGGTAAATTGTTTTCTTTTATTAATTCAATACTTCTTGTATTTGCTTCAATTTTATCTTTGAACTCTTTAATCTTATCTTTTGAATTATTATAAATTTTTAAAACATTTTCATCAAAAGAATATTCTCTTGCTTTTAAATTATCAGTAATAACAGTTAAATCATTGTGTTCATTTAATAATTCTGTTACTTTTGGTCTTAATTCAATAATTTTATTTCTTAAAATATCCATTTCAGATTTATTGGTTTCAATCTTTTCATGAATATGTACCATATCAACACCATCAAGTGTTCTTTTGCACATTACACAAACGGTAGAACCTTCTATTTCTTCATTATCCTTTTTAAGTTTCTTTCCATCAATTGTTAATGTTTCAATTTCACCGTTTATTTTAGTTTGTTCATTAATAATTTCTGACAACTTTCTATTTATATCATTGTTATAATCATTAATATAATTTGAAAATTCTTCTTTAACTTTAGATATTTCTAAATTATAGTCTTGATTAGTTGATTTTAAATCACTTACATAATTGTTTGTTATATTATTAATATCATTACTAATTAAAATAATATTATTCTTATTACTTAATATTTTATTATCCAACACCGAAACATCCAATTTAATATCAGAAATTTTTTGTGTTAAATTGCTTAATAATGTTTGTTTAGTTTCAAATATACTTGAATCATATTTTTTTACATCTTCTTTCAAGTTAGAAATTAGTACCAACCGTTCATTATTTTTCACAATCTTATCATTTTCTAATTCAATTGATAAATCAATATCTGCTATATCTAACTTTTCTATATTGGAATCAATTTTTTCTAATTTAGAAATTTGTGATTCTTTTTTAATAACAACTACTTTTTTATCTTTTTCTAATTCGTCTATTATATCTTTTAAAACATCAACTTCGTTATTAAGTACTTCTATATCAGAACCTAACGTTTCAATATTAATTATTGTTTCATCAATTTTAATATTTTTTCTTGTTAAAAGAATTCCCTTTTTATATTCTTTGAATTCTATTAACTTTTGTTCAAAAATATCAAATCCTGCATCTTTAATAAGACCATCAATAAATACACTTCTATCCATTGATAGCAATGAATTTAAATTTTCACCATTGATAAATGATTTGTTAACGAAACTATCAAAGTCACCTAAAGTTTCATCAATTAACTTTTGAGTATCTTTTCTTTGTTCTTCTGTTAAATTACCATCTTCAATTTCTTCTTCACCCTTACCATAATACATTGTGGTAGAAGCACTTGAAATTTCTGAATGATCTCTATTCCATTTTCTTGTTGTTGTTCTTTTAATAAAATACTTTTCACCATTAATATCTATTATAGCACTAACCCATGTTTCATCTAACTCACGCTTATTATTAATGAAACGTGCATCACCAGCTTTTTCTTTTTTAGAAGTACCGAATGTTTTATTAAATAAAACATAACATATAGCATCAAGTATTGTTGATTTACCTGCTGCATTGATACCATGAACTTGAATAATCTTATTAAATCCCATTTCTTTGAAATCTATTTCAGCTTCATCATAAGATTTGAAATTGAATAATGTTATTTTATCAATACCAAAGTCAATACCATTATTAGTTTCAATAATAATTTTATCATTTATAGTATCATCAATTTTTAATACTTGTTCAATGACATCTTCTTGAAATTTATTTTCTTCTAAGAATTCTTTAAATATTTTACGTTGTTCATTTGGGTCTAATACATTAATGCTTTCGTTAACTGATTTAACGTCAGTTATTTCAGTATCAATTCCTCTTCTTATGAATTTAACATTTTCAATATTCCACTTATCTTTAATATATTCACGTATTTTAGATTCATTATCATGTGTAAAACATGCACTATAATCTTTCCACAATACATTTATATCTGATTCAGGTGTTATATAATCATCATCTAAATCAATATTATTGTAATCATAATCTTTACCTATATTAAGTGTAATATAATTAAAATCATTTGGTATATCATGGAACTTAACATCAAAATCTTTCTTTCCACGAATAGTCCATTCTAAAAACCCATGAAGATTTGGTGTTTCACCGTGATTAATTTGAATAGTAGATGAACAATATGCTGCTGATTTATCAGTTCTTAAATACTGAAACTTATGAATATCACCACAAAGCAAGTAATCATTATTATCAAAATAAGATATGTGCTTATGATTTTCTGATTGAAAAATCATACCTAAGTCTGAACTTGATCCGTAAATTGGATCATGAAATAATCCGACTGTTGGTTTTGAACTTACTGATTCAGGTATTATTATATTTGAATTATTCCAAGGGTCTATTTTATCATGTTTATCCAAGTGTGCATAGTTCACCCATATTAAATTTTCTTCTTCAAAAAACCCACTTTCCCCTAAATAAGTAATGTTAGGATTATTTAAAAGTTCCACAACTGTTTTAACTGAATTAGTTCTAAGTCTATTAGACTTCATACATTCATGGTTTCCGTACACAATAATAACTTTGCTTATAGATGCTAATTCAGTTAAGAATACACCAGCTAATATTTTTGCTTCATTACTAATATTTACGAAGTTATCCATTAAATCACCAACTACACAAATATAATCAGGTTTTACCTTCCTTATTTGTTTATATAATTTCTTAAATTGAAGATTATAAACGTCATGGTACTTTAAGTTACGTATATGTGTATCTGCTATATGTACTATTTTTGTCATTATTTAAATATGTTTTTATGTTATAATAGTTCATTATTATAAAAAAGTTTTAATTATATAAGAAAAAATCATTTATACATAATATTTAATTAGTTAAACTATATTAATTTGTTTTGTATATCCAATAATAAGTATTACATTTGTACCATAATTAAAACAAAAAAAATATGGTAAATACGACAGTTTGTAATTCGGGTGTTTTAACACAGTTTGTTGGTGAAAGTTTATGGGATTTCTTTGTTCGTCAAGGAAAAAACCCTCTTAAATTCGGTATTACTAAACCAGTTCAAGTAGTTAAGAAAAAAACAATAGCTAAGAAAGCACCTGCTGTTAGACGTGCTATTGCTATTACTAATACTGTTGATAGTGATGTTAATGTATTTATAAAAGCATTTTATAATGATTTTGAAAATTTATTATCAACATATAATGCTGCAACAGTTAAAATATTTTTAATGTCACTTATTTCTTATATGAATGATGGTAAAATCAGTCGAAGAAATATTTATGACTTTGTTATTAATTTTGATAAAGAAGATAAAATTCGTCAAATGACTTGGGATTCATTTAATTATGAAGTTAAATTTGAAGATTGGCACCATGTTGGTGGTGCATTTTCACACCTTATTTCAAAAATGTGTGCTAAGTCAGATAATACTGAAAGTAATGGCATAGATGGTAAACTTTGTACTATCTTCCTTGTACCTGCTGTTTTAATAACTTACGTAAAAGATGTAATTGATATTCACGCAAGTGATGGTATGATTATGTTGGACCATTCTTATAATAATATTGAAATTTTATAATATATTTAAAGGATATAATAAAAATCGTGCAAGATCATGATATATATTATATCCTTATTTTATATTTAATATTTTTTTTTAGTTCTTTTTATTTTTTTTTTGTATTTATATTAAAAAGAAAAATGGAAAAAATTATTAAACTCACATTTGATGATAATCAATATTCATCATTATTAACAAATGATACAATAAAGGGTGCGTTATCAGTTTATTTAAGAAATTTAAATATACAAGTTTCAGATTATGCACCAATTAATGAAAATAAAAGAAGGTCTGCTTTAATTCCCACATTATCTGAATTAAAAGAAGATATATTAATAGCAAAAATAACGAATTATGATTTTTGGGGTGTTATAAAACAAGCATTATTTGAACATAAAGATAGAGTTACATTTGATAATTTAGATGATGACATTCTTGAAGAATTAAATAACGCTGGATATAAATATGAAACTGCAAAAATTACTGAAAAAGAAAAAGAAATATCAAGAACAATAATATATTTGAAATAATAATAAAATAAATACATAAAAAGATACAATAAATTTGGTAAGTTCCATTTTTTATTGTATCTTTGCGTTTCAATTAAAACTAACAATATGAACAAAAAATTAATTTTTATTTCCAATGTAGTTGATAATTTAAAAATTGAACAGTTAAGTTCAATTTTGGGTGATGTGTCTAACATTGAAATTGTTTTTATGAATTTAGATTCAGATTCAGATATTAAAAATATAATAGAAGAATATGGTGATAATACAATAATCACTGAAAAAATTCTTTTATCTGCATATCCAAATGGAATGTATAAAAAAATAACTTCTGAAAATATAGAAGATATTAAAAGTTTATTTAAAGGTATTAAATTAACTGATGATGAACGTGATATGTCAATAGAATACGAATATTCTATTTATATTGACAAGAAACTTGTATCTAAAAGAAGTAAAGATGTAAAATGTGTTATTGCAAATAAAAAAGTTGGTAAATCATCACTTTATTTTGAAAATTATATTATGAATATTCCTGAATGGGAAATGATGTCAAAGATTAGTATTGAAGATAAAGAAAAAATGACAAATCAATCTTTTATGTTAAAAGAATTATATGCATATTATGTGTGTTATGTAAATAATATTGACGTAGAAAGATTAAGAGTTTATAGTGATAATATGCTTGTTGATAAATTCAAAGATTCAGAAGATTATGATGTATCATATGAATATAGTATTATGTCAGAAAATATTGATTCATTATCTGTTAAATATAAAAAATATATCCTTTCAAGACGTGCAATTAACCCTAATTGGTTTTTGAGTAAATCTTTATCTTATCCTATTAACTTATCTGAAATTGATACTAAGTTAAATGAATGTGATGAATTTATTGAAAAAGAAAAAGAAAAAGAAAAAGAAAAAGCTGAAAAAGAAAAAGCTGAAAAAGAAGCTATTGAAAAAGAAAAAGCTGATTTAACTTCATCAAGAAGTTCTTATAGTAGTGGTGGAAGTAGTTCACATTCTCATTATTCATCTGATTTTGATGAAGCTGATTATAATAGAAGGGGTAGAGAAGGACATGGTTGGTCAAGTGAAATAGGTGGTTTCACGAATGATGAAGTTGAAGACTATCACGATAGAGTATATAAAAGAAATCATGGTGGAAGTGGTCCTGGTTTATAATTTTTAAAATAAAAATATGATAACAAAATTTAATTTATTTGAAAAGAAAGAATTAGTAATTGTAACTTCTAATAAAAAGAAGTTACAAGAATATAATGATTTTGGTTTAGATGTAACAGCAGAACCTGGTTTAGACTTACCCGAAGTTGATAGTAATATAGACGATGTAATTGTTTATAAAGCATTAGCAGCTGGTGAAAATAAAATTGTGGAAGATACTATCTTAGAAGTTGATGGTGTAGAAGTTGTTGATATCAGATGGAAGATTAAAGAAATGAATGTAAATGCATCAGCACGATGGATTGTATCATTAGGTCTTAACGATGGTAAACAAATTAAAGTATATCGTGGTATAATCGAAGGTCAATTAGTAAAAACTGATGATATTTCAGGATTCGGATTTGATGAATATTTTATTCCGAATGGTTCACCTTATACATTAGGTCAATTAGATAGACAGGGAAATAAAGCACTTTTTTCAGCAAGAAAAATTGCTTGTGAAAATCTTTTAAATAATAATGAAGAATTTGTAGAAAATATAGATAACATTGCTAATTGGGTTGGTGGATATCAACATTAAAAGATGAAGAAGTTTTATTTAGTATCAACAACTTTTAAATTAGATGAAATTTATGTGGTTTGGTTTTTTTTTAATAGAAGAACATTATGTAAATTTGTTAAATCAACAGAAAAAGGATATAATTTTATTAACTTAAAAACAGGTAAATTTTTATTAAAAAACCATTTATACTACAACAAGAAAAACGTATTCATGGTATCGGGTAATATGTTTTATTCAACTGTATTAACATCCGAAGACAACGAAGCATTTAAAACAATATTAAGGGGGATAAAAATTAAAAAAATAATAAATAAAGAAAAATGGAACATATATTAGAAGCGAAAACACAGTTCAGTAAAAAATGTAAAGATGGTAGATATAGAAATTTTCTTATTTATTTTATAGACGGTGTTCAAATATTAAAACAAAAAATACCATACAATGAAAGATATGAAAAGGGATTTGATCGTTTAACAGGAATTACTAATGAATATATTTTAAATGGTAAATTATATCAAACAAGATATAAACACAATGGATGTGGTTCTAAAGCATCTGATATTAGGGAAGTAAAGTATCCATTATCAAAAAAGAAATTACAAGAATTAAATGTTTTAACGTATGAATTTATAAAAATATCAGACTAATTTTTTTATTCCAAATATTTATATTATATTTGTACTTAAATTAATAATAAAAATTATGAAATACAAAATAAAAATAAATTATTCAACAGGAAATAGTTTCGGAAGTGAAGATATGGAATCTTATGTAGAATTATCGTGGGATAATATTGATGTTGCAAAAGAAAATTTGAAGTTTATTAAAGAACACTATAATCAATATAAAGAACTGACATCTTATTCGTTCCGTAATAATAGAACGGATAAGGAAATTATATTAGAAAATAAAGATAAAGAATGGTTTGTTTATAAACCAAAATTAATTTCAAAATTGAATAATTGTGCAATAGAAGAAAAACATAAAGCACAATTAGGTGAAGGTAATTGGGAATATATACCAGATATATATTATGCACAATATTGTTTATCTTTTAAAACAGATGATGGTAAAAAAATGCAAATATCAGCATTTTGGTGTGGGTATTTCGAACATTTATATTCTGCTGAAATAGAAGTAGATAAGGGTTTTGATGATATGAGGATTGAATTTTAAAATATTTTATAGATGAAACATACAAAAAGTGATATATTCACCGCAAAAGATAATTATTTAGGATTATTTGTAAAAGGTGAAAAATATCAAATAAATGAAATGATTAAGGTAAATGGTGTATTAAGCGTTTATCTTAATCATAATGGTGTTAAAATTTCTGAACATAGTTTAAGATGGTTTGAATTAGTAATATATTTTGTTAAAAATAAATAATTACTTGTATATTCCATTTAATTGTAGTATATTTGTATCGAATTAAAAACAAATAATATGACAAACCAAGAAATAGCAAAAATTATTTTATCTCAATTAGGTGGTACGGGTAGATTAAACGCAATGTTAGGTGTTAAACAATTTTGTTCAGTAGAAAATGGTGTATCTATTAAATATAAAGTAGCATCACCTGTAAACTACATAAAAATAATTCTGAATGGTCTTGACTTATATGATATTGAAATGGGTAAAATTCGTGGAAATACATATAAAATTATTAATAGTGTTTCTGATGTGTATGTAGAAGATATGAAAAATATCATTGAAGACACTTGTAAAGTAAGATTAAGTTTATAATAATTTAAAAATAAAGATAATATGAAAAAGATTTTATTAGTATTTGCTGTTTTAGCGTTATGTAGTTTTACACCACAAGTAGGTAAAAAATATGTCTATATGGAAGATGTTTATGAACAACCAATAAGAGGTAAAGTAGTTGAAGTTGATGGTATGCGTATTTTAATATTATCTAAAGATGATAGGTCGAATTCACCAATTACTATTAATTTAACAAAAGATAAACTTGAAGTTGAAAAAAATAAATTGGAAATTGAATATTTAAAAAAACAATTAGGGAAAAAATAATATGAAAAGATATAGAATAGAACCACTTTTTAGAAAGGTAAATTCAACTGCACGTGGTTCACACCACAATTCGGGTGGTGATGCTAAACGCAATAGACATACTAAAAAAGGTATGAAAAAAAGTATGCATGGATTAGACCATCATGGTTTAGATTTCACCCCATTATATAGATTTTTACTAAGTAAAGTAGGTGAAGATTATAATAAAGTTTATAGTGAAGCAGTAGCAAGATTAGGTTCTATTCCTTTATCAGATAAAGAAGAATCAATTTCATGGATAATAGCTAAAGATGAAGATGAAGTAGTTGAACATGGTTACAGACGTATTGGTGAATCATCATACTTTTCACAATTGCTAATTGATGAAAATGGAAAAATTCAAGTTGCAAAACCAGAAGTAACAAACGAAACTTTATTCCCTGATTGTGATTGTTGCACATGGACATTTAATGGTAAACTTTTTGTAAATAAATATGTAATATATTAAGAATATGATTTTTGGTAAAACTAAAGAATGTCAACTAATTGATGAATCTGTTGATTTATTTGAAGATAAACATATTTTAAGATGTCATAAACATTTTGAAAAAAGATGTAAAGAAAGATTTAATCATGGTGTTGGAATAAAAGAATATGTAGGTAACATACAATATCTAAAGGGTGATTTAGTAAGTTGTATTAATAATAGAATGGTTAGATTAATTGGAAACTATCATAAGGATGAAGCAATGGTAGCTATTATTTATATTAAAGTTGAAACATTAAATATTTATATACCATTAACATTATATGAAATAACAGAACATAAAGCTAAGTATTGTATGTATTTTAAAGCAGCAAAAATTAAAAAATCAATTAAAAATAAAGAATATGTTGAAAATCATTAGTTTTATAGCAAAATTACATTTTGTAATTTTATATTATTTATCAGTTTTTGTTTTCATTTGTTTTATATTACCCATAACATCATTGTTTATGGGAAAATATAAAGAATCAGTAAGAAATTTATTTAGTGGTAATTTCATTGAACCTGACCAAACAGATGTAGATGATTTAAAATCGGGTGAAGAATATTATATAATAAAAACACCATTACATTTGTTATTTGATATTAAAACAAAAATTATTAAATAATAAAAACCCAAATATAACTATATATTTGGGTTTTTTGTATAAG
>Ga0302206_1001027_pt1 | contig 10474 bp, 8 predicted proteins | sample II_Fen_E2_1_FD_194581 | JGI IMG/M metagenome (GOLD analysis project Ga0302206, IMG submission 194581) | Peat permafrost microbial communities from Stordalen Mire near Abisko, Sweden - II_Fen_E2_1 | ecosystem: Environmental > Terrestrial > Soil > Wetlands > Permafrost | place: Sweden: Abisko...
TTTATGGCCTTGATGCTGACGTCGATTTTCCCAAAACTTTTAAACTTGAACTAAAGGCCGGGCGTTTCTTATCATCAGAATTTGCAACTGATTCAAGTTCGATAGTGATAAATGAAGAGGCAGAGAGAGTCCTTGGTTTTAATAACCCAATCGGGCAGACAATAACATACGCACACGGACAAAAGTATAATATTGTCGGTGTGGTCAAAGATTTTCATTTTAAATCATTACATCATAAAATCGGTCCTTTAATAATGGGAATTGGCGCTTCTAACGTTTTTTACGTCAAAATGAAACAATACAATATATCTTCAACAATTGAATCCATCAGGAAAACTTTTGATTCATTTAAACCAGTACTTCCACTGAATTTCCATTTTCTTAATGAAGATTTTGATAACATGTACCAAGCTGAACAAAGAATAAATAGAATATTCTCATGGTTCTCATTCCTGGCAGTTATAATATCTTGTCTTGGACTTATTGGATTATCCTCATTCATGACAGAACGAAGGACTAAAGAGATTGGTATAAGGAAAATTAATGGAGCAAGGTCATCAGAAATTTATTCACTGCTGTCAGGGGAATATGTCAGGTGGGTAATGATCTCAATAATTATTGCATGTCCGGTCGCCAGGTTTGTAATGTATAAGTGGCTGCAAAACTTTGCTTACCACATCGATATAGGCTTGTGGATATTTGTATCGGCAGGTGTCGTTGCATTAATTATTGCATTGCTTACGGTAAGCTGGCAGTCGTACAGGGCGGCGAATAAAAATCCGGTTGAGGCACTGAGGTACGAATAAGTTTCCGCCTGAATTCCCCAATTGGGACCGACTGCTAAGAAATTGCACTGCGGTCAATTTTAAGGAGGTACACGCTACAGGGGCGGAAAAGATGTCTTAGCTCCTCATTTTGATGGTAACTTCATCTTTTGTCCGCTGTCACAAAGTTTCATAGCGAATTGTTTTACGGCATCCTGTCCGGCAAGGACGTCACCAATAGTTGGTTCCACGGGAAAGTCGGGTATTATGCCTGTTTCCCTGGAAAGGCCTTTCACGGCTGCAGTGTAGGTCGTCCGAGCCACATTAAGTATCAGATGTGTGGCGGAAGTTTGAAGCTTTATATGGTCATCATTGCATTCATAAGTGCCGCCGGTTTCTTCTCCTACAAATGTAGCACGCCTGCTATATTTTAAAAGGGCACAGAGATGCCCTGTAGTAGAAAAACAGCCGCCATTGATAAGGACATACAGCTTGCCTGCAAAGGCGTTCTTTCCCGATACAGGGATGGGCTGTGCAAGTGCTTCATAGCCTTCGTAGGTACGTACAAAATAAGGGGCAGCTTGTCTTTCGAGATATGACAGGAGTCGTGAAGCACAAATAGGATCGCCTCCGCTATTGTTGCGCAAATCGAGGATGAGGTTTTGAATTCCTGCCTTGTGTACTTGTTCAAAGGCACTGTCGAGGAAGGCATAAAATTTTTGCCGGTTGTCATAATAACCAAAGGTCGGGATGCTCATAACAGCCGCATTTTCAGAATTCGAATTTTCCACGCGTAATTCACCTCCTCCGGAAAAAGATCCGGAAAGAGTGCCGATTGGATTATCCCAGGCAGCTTTTCTGGACACGGGTTTCAGCACCTGAACTTGTACTTTGGTGCTTCCAGGCGGGATAAAATTTACTTCATAACTATCGTGGTTCCCATACTGAATTGCAAAAAGATCGGGGAATGTATGTCCGAAATTTGCCAGCTTCCCGGTCTTGCTTTTTGCATCGGAATTTACAAGACGTTTTATGGATTCAATAATCCCAGTTACTGGAATCTTATTGATTGTTATGATTTCTGATCCCTGCGGAATTGCATTTCTATCTCCGAATGGAGCAGTATAAGCTTTATTTCCAGAGAATATCAATCCAATAGGGAAGAACATCTCTTCTTCATTATTCCAGAATTCATCCGGAAGGCTGATCCATGTATGGCCGCAGTGAAGCGCTTCAACTACTGGCGCTGTGATTAGAAAATATTCACCCAGACTCATAGGCCGGTCAATCTTCTTAAGCTGCTCATAGTAGAATTTTTCAAATGCTTCCTTGTCTGTAAACTGATAAGGAGCAGGATGATTGTTAACAAGGATATTTTTTAGTTCTTCAAAGTTACTTCTGAGGATCTCTTCAGAAAACATTTTTGGGGATGATGCAATTACGGAAGATTTTTCATTTATTAAGCTTATAGGGCTTTCTCCTTTCGGTCCGAATGACAGACTCCATAATATCATGGTAGTAATTATCATATCAATTAACAAATACTTTTTCATAACAATTCATATTATATATTGTCTAAGGACTCTTAAAAAGGTAAAAGGTTACAAGTTAAGTCGTGAAATGTTATCACTCACATGGATTTTTTCCTGAAACAGAAAAAGCTATGTACTTGTTTGAAATATATTGTAAAAATTGTTATAGGTGTTTGAAAAAATCATCATTTTCCCAATTATTTGGATTATTCATTATATAATCTGCAATCTGTTCATAGGAATTTTCATTTCGTATAATATGTTCATAATAATTTCTTTGCCATATATTTTCAATATCCGTATTATTACGGAACCATTTTGTAACCCCTATTTTGAATCCACGAACAATTGATCCGATGGAATGTGGTATTATTTTTTGAAATTCATTCCGGTGGGGTTGAAAATTTTCAACCCCTGCAGTTATTACCGAATTGTTTATTGATTGCAGGGGTTCAAAATTTTGAACCCCGACAGGGGATTTTCTCAATTCAACAATCCCATGAATCTGATTTGGCATTACAATATGCTCGTGTAAAAAAACATCCGGGAAATGTTTCGGAATCTGCAACCAACATTCATTAGTAATTCTCCCCGCATCATCCAGTATCATTTCCTGGCGAGGGAGGGATTGAAAATTTTCATCCCCGATATGGACGATTTTACCAAAGAGGCATTTCCTGTCCAACGTACAAATCGTGATAAAATACAATCATGCTTTCGAATAATCATATCCTCTCAGATGGATCGATTTGCGGTGGTGGATATTTGGATTATGATTTTTCACTTCTTAAAAGTGTCATTCTTTATTTTTTCTGCCAAACATAATATGGTTGATTACGAACTTAATTTCGCTCCATGACACCTTATCTCCAAGAGTGGCTTTAACAGGTCCTATTTTGATTTCATTATTCCCTTCAAAATGGCTCGTGATCAGGTCTGTTGTTTCTTTTGAAACAAATTTACCGATTGGAATTTCGCCTGTGCCGACAAAATAAGCCAGATGACTCTCGATAGTAGTTGTACTCAGATTTCTCTCCTCTGCGATTTGTGAAACTGTTTTGCCTTCCTTAAACAGATCGTAACTAATTTTCTTTGTATCTTCTTTTTTCTTTTTTGAAATCTTATTTACCGTAAGCGTTTCGACAGGAAGATCAATATTTTCTTCTTTGCAATATGAAACGATAATATTTAAAAGTTCCTCACCGAATTTCTCTGATTTCTTCTTCCCCATACCTTTTACCGAATTAAGGGCAGGAAACGACTGAGGCATAAAATTAGCAAGCGTAACCATCGTCTTTTGAGGAATGATCATATAATGAGGAAGGTCCAATTCCTTCGCTTTAAGATTTCGCCATTCTTTTAATTGATTGAACAATACCTGATGCTGAATTATTCCGGAAGTATCATCCACAGACTTTAATTCCCGCGATTTTGTCACATGCATATCTATAGAAGAAATCGCTTTGGCTTCAAGATATTTATTTATCGTAAAGCCTGATTTGACCGTATTCAGACAGGCCAGCTTTGCAATACCTTCTTTTCTAATCCGCGATAATGCTTCAGTGATTGATTTCCTGACTGTCTTATTATCTGTTTCCACAGAAAAGCCGGCGAGAATTTCTTTCAGTACCGATTGAAGTTTATCAGAGAAAAATTCTGAGGCTTTCTTAACTCTTTCCTGCAGAAGCTCGTTTGATTCTGCATCGGTTTCAGATTTCAGAAGTGATACCAACTGAACATGAAATTTTTCTGACACCTCAATAAGATCCCTCTTTATACGTGCTAAGGCATTTTCGAGTAAGACTCCCGGGTTTCCAAGTATGCTCTCACTATGCGCCCTGACAAGTTTCAGACAATAGTTGAAATTATAAGTAAGCAGGGTAAAATCGAAGAGCTCAGTTAAAAGTGTCTGCTCGTAAGCTTTTTTTGATTCTGCCAGCTGTATCTGGTCAGGCTGATTTTTTTCCGATCCTTTTACAAAATCAGAAATTGAAGGATTGTCGATAATACTCCGTTGATTTATTTTGGAGCTCAGCACCAACCCGTTCAGTGTTCTGCACCTGCTCAGAGCCACATAAACCTGTCCATGCGCAAAAGCATCGCTGGCATCAATAATAGCTCTGTCAAAGGTGAGCCCCTGACTCTTATGAATTGTAATTGCCCAGGCTAACTTGAGAGGGTATTGGGTAAATGTTCCGATTATTGTTTCCTGGATCTCTTTGGTAACATCATCAAGAGTATATTTCATATTTTGCCATTCCGACATCTCTACCCTGATAGGGTATTGGTCGTCGGGACATTTAACACCAATTATATCACCATCAAAAGCTGTTACTTTCCCTATTTTCCCGTTAAAGAAAAGCTTGTCGCGCGATAAGTCGTTCTTCACAAACATCACCTGGGCGCCTTCTTTCAGAATCAGTTCATTGGCAGTAGGGTAGAAAATTTCAGGAAATTCATCCTTAACGGTGGCTGTAAAAGAATGAGGCTTGCCGGGAAGTCTCTCAAGCTTTGAATCATTAAGCGTCAGGGCCTGATAATTGTGAGTTGTTAGAGTGATGTAGCCTCCATCAGAATCGGGGTCAAAATCAGGAATAAATCTTTTGTTAAGTTCATTCAGCACCTCTGTATCCACGTGATTGTCACGGACTTTATTAAGCAGGTTAATAAAAACCTGATCGTTTTGCCTGTAGATATGTTTGAGCTCAATAGTTACATAGTTGGTTTTGCAAAGGGCCCGGCTTCCAAAGAAAAAAGGAGAATCGTAATAACTTTTTAATATTTCATTGTCTTCGTCTTTAACTACGGGCGCAAGCTGTTGAAGATCACCGATCATCAGCAACTGAACCCCGCCAAAGGGTATCTGGCGGATTTTAAATCTTCTCAGTACGGCGTCTATTGCGTCAAGAGTATCTGACCTTACCATGCTTATCTCATCTATAACAAGCAGATCGAGGCTCTTTATAATATTAACTTTTTCACGGCTCATTTTATAACCTGCCGGTTCTCTCTGTTCACCCTGATTTTCAGGATTATTTTCTGCCAGGTAAAACGATGGAATATACGGATGAAAAGGCAATTGAAAAAATGAATGAATTGTAACTCCTCCGGCATTTATAGCAGCAACTCCGGTAGGGGCCACAACAATCATTCTTTTTGGGGATGATTTTTTCAGGTCATGCAGGAAAGTAGTCTTTCCTGTACCGGCTTTCCCGGTAAGAAAGATGTTCTGATTTGTGTATTTAACAAAATCAAAAGCTAATAGCAGATCCGGATTAGTGATTTCCATTCTGATTCCAAAGATATTTATTTTGAACGCAGCGAACGTCTTGACTCAAATTTATGAAAGTAATATTGTTTATCAAAAAATATTTCAGAGTCGGAAGACGAAAGTCAAAAGACGAAGACACCCGGACTTATCATCTTGTGGTTTTCTCCGACTTTTCTTATATGCTATAAGCTTTACGCTTTACGTTTTATGATATTGAATTATCACTATTTTTACCCAAAATTGCAAACATGTTGTCGATGAAAAAACTCTTATTCTCCTCCGTTATTTTGCTCATCGTTTTATTTTCCTCCAATGCACAAAATAGAAATGCAGCCACATCAGGAAATCCTGTGTTTCCCGGATGGTATGCAGATCCTGAATTTGTTGTATTAAACAATAACTTCTGGATTTTTCCAACATGGTCGGCCAAATATGAGGATCAGGTTTTTCTGGATGCTTTTTCATCAATCGATCTTGTAACCTGGAAAAAGCACCCCAGGGTTATCGATACAGCTTCTGTAAAGTGGGCATGGCAGGCTATATGGGCTCCTGCAGTAATAGAAAAGGAGGGCAGGTATTACCTCCTTTTCGGTGCTAACGACATACAAAACGATAATGAAAAAGGTGGCATTGGCATTGCAGTTTCTGATAAGCCTGAAGGCCCTTATAAAGATTACCTTGGTAAACCGTTGGTAGGAAAATTTCATAACGGTGCACAACCAATCGATCAGTTCGTATTTAAGGACAAAGATGGTCAGTACTATCTTATCTACGGTGGATGGAAACACTGCAATATTGCCCGGTTGAACAATGATTTTACTGATTTTTTGCCTTTTTCAGACGGCAAAATATTTAAAGAAATCACACCTGATGGCTACGTGGAAGGACCATGCATGTATATCCGAAACGGTAAATATTATTTCATGTGGTCCGAAGGCGGTTGGGGAGGTCCAGACTACTGTGTAGCATATGCGATTTCAGACAACCCAATGGGTCCGTTCAAACGTATTGGAAAAATATTGGAACAGGATACCACTATAGCTTCGGGAGCGGGTCATCATTCCTTGGTAAAAGTTCCGGGGAAAGATGAATGGTACATCGCTTATCACAGACGACCAAAGGGAGATACAAGTCCAAACCACCGTGAAACCTGTATTGAAAAAATTGAATTTGATAATCAGGGCTTTATTAAACCGGTCAAAATTACAAGAGAAGGGGTACAGGCTGTGAAAAGTGAACAGTGAACATTGTGATGAGTTAAAATTACTATAGCTTAATGTATTAATTGACTTTGACATATAAATATTAATATTATGTTTAACAGTGAAAACAAACAATCGGAGAATAGAATAGTCATAATAGAGCCTGACAAAAGAATTGCTTTGGTAGCACATGATAATAAAAAATACGACTTAGTGGAATGGGCAAAATTCAATAAATCATTACTGTCGCATCATAAGATATGTGCGACAGGAACCACAGGGGCAATATTAGAGAAAGAACTTGGCTTTAAAATTGAAAAATTGCAGAGTGGACCATTGGGTGGCGACCAACAATTAGGAGCCAGGATTGCTGAAAACGAAATTGATTTTCTTATCTTTTTTTGGGATCCTCTTGAACCCCAACCTCACGATCCTGATGTAAAGGCGTTATTACGAATGGCAGTTGTATGGAATATTCCAATAGCTTGCAACCGCGCTTCGGCTGATTTTATGATTTCTTCACCTCTTATGGATAGCTACTATGAGCGCCAGGTACCTGATTATGATATTTATAGAAACAGGAATTTTTGAATATGGAATCGCTTGCTGCATTTTCTCAAATGCTTTGTTTTAATAACTCAGTTCTTACAGATTCAAGTACTTCGCCTGCCAGGTTCTTTAGATGTAGTTGTTTTAGTATTTTTACGAGGAAGTCCTACTACAATTGTCTCCCCTATTTTATCATGGAGGGTCATCCTGTTTGGATTCCAAAAGGCTTGTATATATCCAAATCCAAATTCAAGTGCAGATGCAAAGTAACCCAGACTTCGTTCTATGCAATGCCATAATCCGAGGTGTTTATGGTACAAAGAAAGTACTTTTATCCTGAGAAAATATTTCCCAAGTGTTTGTCCCTTATAGAAATAAAACGAGATTGTAAAATAAAGGACCGGCAAAAGTCCAAATAGAAATTTCAAAAAGGTAATAATATATGAAGGCGTGTTATCCATTTCAATCTCAACTTCGAAGATACCCTGGACATTTATCTTCGAAATGTTCATATTGAATAAACTAAACAGGATAAGTATGCAAATGTAAATTATTACGAGAATTATCCAGTCAATGAGGAAAGCAACAAATCTTTTTTTGATTGTGGCAAGAACAAATTCATTGTCATGATGATATTCGGGTCTTGTATTGTAGTTCATAATTATTGATAATTGAGTTTATAAAAATCACCGCTAATTCGTAATTTGTATACCAAAAATAAACAAAATTGATTGAACACAGACTTTAGGCAACAGCAACTAAGTCCGTCACAAATTCCATCATGAACAAAAACCGATAGTAATTTATCGTAGGAGAGATGCTAAGTATTATTATATATCTGAATAGATGCTTGTTCTATCAAAAAGAAATTAAAAAATGAATAAAATCATTCACAGAAGAGGTAAACCACTTTTGTTTTTTTTGTGGGTTTTAATATTTAATAATTATTTTGCTTTCGCGCAGGATAATCCATTAACCCAAAGGCAAATAGTATTGAACGAGATGTCAGTACGTCCCAATGACCCATGGCCTCGGGGAGATGGTCATATATTACTTGCAGAGCCGGGTAGTCCTGTTAATCAAAAAGCATATCTGGAACCGGGTGGTAGTTTTAGTCCCTCACCGGGAAGTTTTGGTATGGCTATTTGGATTTTAGGTGATAACAATAAACTTATTGCTACAAGTGATAATATCCCGATTGAAAATATTCAACAACAATATATTTGGAAGGAAGGAAATAAAATCCCGTCAATAAAAACTCAAACGCCATATTACAATTGCATTTGGACTTATAACGAGATGGGATTATGGCAATTCGAACTAAATAAAACAGATAAGTCGGATAACAAGATCCAATTGGTATTCCGCTCCGTTGGACCAGCAGGAGGTCCTGTTCAATCAGTTATTTGGGATAAAACAAGGTTAATAATCAACCACAGATGGAAAGTTACACCTGATGATGTTCCATCAGCAATTATTATTAATGATGAAGAGAAAAAACGATTAATGACTGACATAAAGGATAACGAATCAATTATAAGTACAAATGGATGGGCTTTTGCAAAAATTGAACTCAGTAAACCTACAATATCATTAAGCATTAATGATACAAAACCACTTTTTAAAAGCCCTCTTTTTTATGATAAAACTATAGCTCATTTTCAGTTTGATTTACCCGATAAACGATTCGGGGAATCATTAAATGCCCAAATATCAAACTTAATGATGGGTTATGTTGGAAGGCAAACCTGCCTCGGGGAACCGGTAAATTATCCATTGGCATGGGAGCGTGATGGTGCATATTCTTTAATGGCAATGGCACGCAGTGGCAACATTCAAACGGCAAAAGAACTCTCGGTTTACTTTGCAGAAAACGATTATTTTGGTGGTTTTGGTGCAGAAGGTGATGCCCCTGGTTCGGCTATCAATACCCTTTCTGAATTAGCTTTTTTACTCGATGATCCAGAATATTATAACTGGGTGTGGACTCATATTCAGAGGAAACTAGGTCTTATTGATGAAATGATGAATGCTACTGAAAATGTTTATAAAAATTACATTGGGCCAATTGCACCTCATTTACAAAATGATTTACTAAGAAGGCAACTTATTTGTATGAAAACTGAAAATGATCTGATCTATGGTACCATGGATCTGCATTTTCCGATTTTATATATTAATGCTATTTCCTATAGGGGTCTCATGCAGGCATCAAGAATTGCTCTAAAATTGAACAAACAAGAAATCGCTACCCAATGTATCGAAAAAGCAAATAAAATTAAATCCGCGTGGCTAAAAGGATTTGGTCTGGAAAAATACGATAACGAACGCAACTTCATGATAAGTGTTTGGCCCTCGTGGATTACAAATAAAGGTTATGAGCTTTTTGTTGAAAAAATAATAAAACAACGACATGATATGTGGAGTAATGGAGTACCTAAAGAAAGGCCGCTTTGGACATATTTTGCGGTTTCAGAGGCACACCAATGGTTGTTTCTTGACAGACCTGAACTTACTTGGGAAACGTTAAACTATTTTTGGAATAATCAATGTTCGCCAGGCTTATATTCATATTGGGAAGGGAATGGCGAGGAAAATTCCTTTAAACAATGGGAAAATTACAGAGGATGGTTAAAACCCAAATATGTAACACCTCATTATTGGACTGCCTCGGAAATGGTACTTCTTCAGTTAGATATGCTTGCCTATTTTGACGAGTCAGGTAATGAACCAATATTAGTTATTGGCGGTGGTATTCCAAAAAATTGGATAGACCAAAAAATGAATGTTGAAAATTACAAAACCAAATTTGGAACTGTAAGCTGGTATTATGTTAATAATTCACTAAAGGTTGTACTTCAAGGTTCTAAAATAAAATGTAAAGTTCGTGCCGGGGTATCGTTTAATGAAAATTTGATAACCAGGATCGAATATAAGAAATAAGATATTTAATGAAAGCAGTAATAATTAGTTTATTAATAGTATGTTCTTTTATTGATTCTTGCTTGCAGGATAATGTAAATAAGTCCGACTCAAGAGGGCTGCAATTTGCAGAACAGTTTTCAAATTTGCCTTATTTTAAAACAGGCACGCAAACCTATCAATTTTCGAGTACCGATCCGGCTGAAGATCAATTTGACGATTTCGGACATTGGT
>Ga0302206_1001029_pt1 | contig 10454 bp, 6 predicted proteins | sample II_Fen_E2_1_FD_194581 | JGI IMG/M metagenome (GOLD analysis project Ga0302206, IMG submission 194581) | Peat permafrost microbial communities from Stordalen Mire near Abisko, Sweden - II_Fen_E2_1 | ecosystem: Environmental > Terrestrial > Soil > Wetlands > Permafrost | place: Sweden: Abisko...
CATTGGTATGGCCAATTATAATAAGAATCTTTTCATTGGGACAGGCGGACATGAAGGGATCAACAAGAGTCATTTTATCGGAGCTGTTTACGGGATGGAACGTATTATGGGAAAAGCTGATAATCCTGTCAGGTCACTTTTAAATTATGCCTCTGCTAATTACACCAGCCACCTGCCTGTTGTTTACGTACATACAGTTATAGGCCGTGATGAAACAGGAAAACTTGTGGTCAGAGGACTTTTTATAGGCGATGATGAAGAGGTTTTCAGAATCGCAGCTGATCTTTCACTTAAAGTAAACTTCAATGTGCTTGAAAAACCACTAAAAAAGGTCATTGTCTGGCTCGATCCTTCAGAATTTAAAAGCACATGGCTCGGCAACAAAAGCATTTACAGAACACGAATGGCAATGTCTGATGATGGCGAATTGATTGTTCTGGCCCCGGGGTTAAAAGAGTTTGGTGAGGACAAAGAAATAGACAGGCTAATCAGGAAATATGGTTATTACGGGACTCCGGCCACATTAAAATCTCTTAAGGAAAATGAAGAACTTAATAATAATCTGAGTGCGGCAGCACATCTGATTCACGGAAGTTCTGAAGGAAGATTCTCAATAACATATTGCCCGGGATACCTCACAAAGGAGGAGATAGAATCGGTAAACTTTAAATATCATGATCTCAATGATATGCTATATAAATTCGATCCTAAAAATCTGAAAGACGGTTTCAATAAAATGGATAATGGTGAGGAATTCTATTTTATTTCAAATCCGGCTCTTGGACTATGGACAGCAAAAGAACGGTTGTTATAAAAATATTTTAAATTCAAATCATGATAAACTGGGGTATAATAGGATGTGGAAATGTAACTGAGGTGAAAAGTGGTCCGGCATTTAATAAAGTCAGCGATTCCAGACTGGTTGCCGTTATGAGGCGCGATCCATTCCTGGCAGAGGATTATGCAAGGAGGCATAATGTTCCAAAGTTTTATTCAAAAGCTTCGGATCTGATTAACGACAAGGATGTAAATGCAATATATATCGCTACCCCGCCGGGAAGCCATGCAGAATATGCCATTGAGGTGATAAAGGCCCGGAAACCTGTATATATAGAAAAACCTATGGCTGTAAATTACTCCGAATGCCATAAAATAAATAAAGCAGCTGAAAAATACAGAGTTCCGGTTTTTGTAGCATATTACAGAAGGGCACTTCCCGGTTTCCTTTTAGTTAAAGATCTCATTGAAAACGGGAGTATTGGAAAAGTACGTTTATTAATGATTCAATTGTTCAAATTTCCATCTGAAGATGAAAAATCAGGCAGACCATCATGGAGGGTTGATCCGGAAATGTCAGGTGGAGGACATTTCTTCGATCTGGCTTGCCATCAGATTGATTATCTTGATCTGCTTTTTGGTCCGATCAGGAAAGTAAGATCAATAGCTGTTAATCAAGCCGGGCTATATAAAGCCGAAGATTTTGTTTCCGCTGAGTTTCTTTTCAGTAACGATATTGTAGCGACAGGTACATGGAGTTTCAGCGTTTCACTTGATAGCAGCAGAGATACCATCGAGATTATCGGAGACAAAGGATCAATTAAATTCACCACATTTAGTTTTGAACCGATTATCCTTACTAATGAAGCCGGAAGTCAGGAATTCATCAATGAACGTCCGGAACATGTTCAATACAATCTTATTGAAAAAATAGTAAGATCGCTTAACGGGCAGGGTGAATCTCCGAGTACCGGAATAACAGGCGCCAGAACGAGTAAGATTATGGATGAGGTGGTTGCGGAATACTATAAAAAGGTTAAAGGTTGAGGTTGAGGTTGAGATCAATAGCAGTAAATCACACACCGCTGACGCAAACCGCAAGCCTATAATTTTAAATAAAGAATAAAAATATAACTGCAAACTTTAATATAAATACTTAATTATGAGCAAATTATCAAATATAGGATTAATAGGACTGGCAGTAATGGGAGAGAATCTTGTCCTTAATATGGAGAGTAAGGGATTCACAGTTTCTGTATTCAACAGGTCAACACAGAAAGTTGATGATTTTCTCTCCGGAAGAGCCAGTGGAAAGAATATTATTGGCACTCATTCCATTGAGGAGCTTGTTGCATCTCTTGAACGTCCAAGGAAAATAATGCTTATGATCAAAGCCGGAGATGCAGTAGACGAGATGATAAATACACTCATCCCTCATCTTGATCGAGGAGACATAATTATTGATGGTGGCAACACACATTTTCCTGATACGAACAGAAGAACAGCTTATGTAGAAAGCAAAGGTCTTCTTTATATCGGCACCGGAGTATCAGGTGGAGAAGAAGGTGCATTACTCGGACCGTCAATCATGCCCGGGGGATCAAAAGCAGCCTGGCAATTTGTAAAACCAATCTTCCAGGCAATTGCGGCTAAGGTGGAGGATGGTACACCATGTTGTGACTGGGTCGGAGAAAATGGAGCCGGACATTTTGTAAAAATGGTTCATAATGGCATAGAGTACGGTGATATGCAACTTATTACGGAAGCTTATCAGATTATGAGAGATCTGCTTCACATGAACGCAGATGAGATGCATCTTATTTTTAAAGAATGGAATGAAGGCGAGCTCGACAGTTATCTCATAGAAATAACCCGCGACATCCTGGCCTATAAAGATACTGACGGAAAACCTCTCGTGGATAAGATCCTTGACACAGCAGGCCAGAAAGGTACAGGCAAATGGACGGCTATAACAGCTCTTGACTTTGGAATTCCATTGACTCTTATCGGTGAGGCTGTCTTTTCAAGGTGCCTGTCTGCATTAAAGGATGAAAGAGAAGAGGCTTCAAATATATTACATGGGCCTGTGCCTGAATTTAACGGAGAGAGGATCAGGTTCATTAATGACATTAAGGAGGCTCTCTATGCATCTAAAATAGTGTCATATGCTCAGGGGTATTCTTTAATGGAAGCTGCTGCCAGAGAATTTAAATGGAACCTTAATTACGGAGGAATTGCTCTTATGTGGCGGGGCGGATGTATAATAAGATCGGCTTTCCTGAGTAAAATCAAAGAGGCATTTGTTAATAATCCTTCTATTACTAATCTTCTTCTCGACCCCTTCTTTAAAGATAAAGTTGAAAAAGCGCAAAATGGATGGAGAAATGTGGTGTCTGCTGCCGCTATGAATGGTATTGCTATTCCCGCAATATCTTCGGCACTGGGTTATTTTGATGGCTATCGCTGTGAAAAACTACCTGCAAATCTGTTGCAAGCACAGCGCGATTATTTTGGAGCTCATACCTATGAACGGACAGATAAACCCAGGGGTGAATTTTTCCATACGAACTGGACAGGACGAGGCGGAACAACAGCTTCTTCAACTTATAATGTCTGATATACTTAACAGATTATAATCACCTAATATGACGGAAACAAATAAAGTGGGCAATTACAGATGGACTGTCTGTGCACTGATATTCTTTGCAACAACCGTAAACTACCTCGACAGGCAGGTAATAGGAATATTAAAACCTTTTCTTGAATCCGATCTTGGCATCGGGGAAAAAGCTTATTCTCATATCATTATGGCATTCCAGCTCTGCTACGGCTTCGCAATGGTCATAGTAGGAAGGCTTATTGATAAATTCGGAACAAAATTAGGGTACGGTGTTTCTGTATTCTTTTGGAGTATTGCTGCAATGGGACATGCTCTTGCAAAGGGAGTGCTTGGTTTTGGATTCTGGAGGGGACTCCTTGGAATAAGCGAATCCGGTAACTTTCCGGCTGCAAATAAAGCAATAGCTGAATGGTTTCCCAAGAAAGAAAGAGCACTTGCCATCGGGATATTTAATTCAGGAACAAATGTCGGAGCCATTGTTGCACCCCTGGCAATACCTGCCATTGTTGTGGCATGGGGCTGGCAGGCGGCATTTATAATTACCGGAGCATTAGGGTTTGTCTGGATAATTTTCTGGTATATCTTTTATGAAGTACCGGAAAAGCAGAGAAGAGTATCAGCTGGTGAGCTTGCTTACATTAACAGTGATGCTGACGAAAAAGAGGAAACAAAGGAAAAAGTACCATGGCTGCAACTTTTTAAATACCGGCAAACATGGCTTTTTTTCATTGGTAAAGGCCTTACCGATCCCATCTGGTGGTTTTACCTGTTCTGGATCCCCGGCTGGCTCTCTACCGTCAGAGGAACAGGTCTTGATGTCAAAAAATTTGGATTGCCGTTAGCCTTTATTTATACCTGCACAACAGTGGGCAGTATTGGTGGAGGCTGGGTCTCGGGATATATGATAAAGAAGGGGATGTCTCCATTTAAGGCCAGGAAGATAACTATGCTGATCTTTGCACTCCTTGTAATACCAGTTGTGTTTGCATCGGCTCCTGGTATCAGCACATGGGGGGCAGTATGTCTGATAGCTCTGGCAGCATCATCACACCAGGCATGGTCAGCAAATATCTTCACAACTGTTTCTGATGCATTTCCCAAAAAGGCTGTAAGTTCTATTACAGGGATAGGCGGTATGGCAGGTGCTGTCGGTGGGGCGTTTATCTCATATATAGCAGGCGCTATACTTGAACATTTCAAGAATTTGGGGCATATTGAAACCGGTTATGTTGTTATGTTTGCTATAGCAGGAAGCGCTTACACCCTTGCATGGATAATCATGACTGTTTTTGCACCAAAAATTAAAAAGGTGGTAATTGATTAACAAAGGCACTAAAAATTATATATTATGCCTCAAAAAAAGTCCAGGATAAAGGATATCGCAAGGCTTGCAGGTGTTTCGATAGGCACCGTAGACAGGGTAATCCACGACAGAGGTGAGGTTTCGGTAAAAACAAAACTGAAGGTTCAGCGAATCCTGCAAGAAACAAATTATTCCCCTAATATAATGGCACAGGCTCTGAAATCAAAGAAACGATTTCACCTTGTGTCGCTGCTTCCTGAACCTTCGGATGACAATTCCTTCTGGAAAAAGCATCCTGTTGGAATGATCAGGGCACTGGAAGAACTAAGTCCCTTTCCTGTCACACTTAGTCAGATAAACTTTAATATATTGAGTGAAGGTGATTTCCAGAAGAAAACAAGTACCGTTTTAAATCTCAAACCCGACGGTGTCCTTCTCTCCCCTATTTTCAAGTCAGAATCCATCACTTTTTGCTCTAAGCTCCAAAGAGAGAAAATACCTTTTGTATTCATTGATGAGTTTATTGAAGATACCAATTTTCTGGCCTATATCGGAGAAGATATCTATCAGAGCGGAAGAGTCGCGGCACAACTGACCGACATTGTCACTCCCGAAAAAAGCGACATACTCGTGGTGACTATTGCAAGAAATATCCGGAATGTTCATCATCTCACCAACCGTACTGAAGGATTTCTGAGCTATTTTAATAAGTCAGGTAAGAACAGAGGCAGGAAGATCATTCTTAACATTCCGGACCCATCTTCTGACATTGTAAAAAGAACAATGGATAAGGCGTTTCTTGAAGATCCGGGGATCGGTTCGGTTTTTATAACAGGGTCCAGATCATATCTCATTGCTGTATATCTCGAGAGCAAAGGTCTGAAATCAATTAACCTGATAGGATACGATCTGTTGGATTCAAACGTGAAGTTCCTGAAAACAGGAACTACAAGGTTTTTAATTGGTCAGAGACCGGAGGAGCAAACATATAAGGGGATAAAAAAATTATTTGAATACTTGTCGATGCATAAAATGCCTGATAAAATTGAATATTTACCTGTTGATATAGTGACTTCTGAAAATGTTGACTTTTTTTTATGATTGTTGTTTGTAGAGACAGGTCTGAGACCTGTCTCTACATTAAAATATTTCGTCAGATGCACAGAGAAAAACAGAGAAAAAAATAAAATCTTGAAAACACTTGGCAAATATTCTATTGGTCTCGGCGACAGATTCGGTCACCAGGGAGCTTCACAGTTAAAAGCTATAATTGAAGCATCTGAAAAAGGTATCGAGATAACACCGGTCTGGAATAAATCAAATCGTGAACATATTACAATTGGCACTCAACCTCACGACGTAAGGATTGAAGCAGATACAGTTACTGAAAATGCAGGATTTAGAAAGCCATATTTCGTTGATGCTGATCACATTAATTTTGATACTGTTGATCGTTTTATAGAATGTTCAGATTTTTTTACGATAGATGTGGCATCGTACATTGGTAAGAAAGCCGATGAGAATGATATACTTGAATTCATGTCAGGTATTGAAAAGTACACCGGGGAGCTTAAAATTAGCGGAACAAAATTGTCATATAATATTTCAAAATCTCAGATAAAGCATATTGCAGAAATGTATCTTTTTGCCGCAATAAAGGCATGGGATATATACAGGAAGATTGAAAAAATTAAAGGGACAGGCAATTTTATCACTGAAGTCTCAATGGATGAAGTGGGTCAGCCCCAGTCTCCTGTTGAACTCTTCTTTATCCTTAAAATGTTAGCTTCTGAGAATATACCCATTCAGACAATAGCTCCGAAGTTTCCAGGAAGGTTCAATAAAGGTGTTGATTATATTGGTGATCCTCTATTGTTTGCTAAGGAATTTGAATCTGACATTTTGATCATCGACTATGCTGTCAGGGAATTTGGTCTCCCTGAGAATCTGAAAATGAGCATTCATTCAGGATCCGACAAATTTGCCATCTATCCGCGTATCGGTGCAATAATTAAAAAATATGACAGGGGAATTCATTTAAAGACTGCAGGTACTACCTGGCTTGAAGAGGTAATTGGTCTTGCAGAATCAGGTGGTGAAGCCCTCGATTTTGTTAAAGAGATATATTTTAAATCTCTGGAACAAATCGAAGAGTTATGTGCACCTTATGCTGATGTTATTGATATAAAAGTATCATTATTGCCATTAATAAAGGAGGTCTCACGATGGAACAGCAATGAGTTTTCACAGGCATTGAAGCATATACCAGGAAATCCTGACTATAATCCAAATATGAGACAGTTATTACACGTTGCATATAAGCTTGCCTCACAAAAAATTGATGATTATTACAGACTGCTGGAAACAAATGAGCAAGCCGTTTCGAAAGGCGTTTATGAAAATATTTATTACAGACATATTTGCAGGTTATTCGATCTAAAACAATCTCTATAAATCTAAAAGGGTGCGAATCTAAATTCGCACCCTTCAATAACCCAATATCTAACCAACATACTTTGATACTTATCTGAAAAATTAATCGCGACTGACCGTGACCATTCAAATAAGCTTTCATAAAAGTAATGCCGGCTCAGATGAAGAAAAAATTCAATAGATGAAATGTTAAGATTTTTCGACAGACAGCTCATTTTTAAAGCTGAAAGAAAATCTTACTCCAATGTTTTAGTCCCGGTGATCCGCTTCGCATCAGTCTGAAGTAAATCAAAGATCATAACCTCATTCAGGCCTTCTCTTAACCAGGGTGACGGGCAGAAAAGCCTTTTTTGTGGTCCGATATTCCAGTAGCGTCCAAGATTATGTCCATTAACCCATACAATTCCTTTTGCATAGTTAGACACATCGATATAAGTGTCGGAATATAAATTTCCTTCTCCTCTCGACAATACAAAACTGCCTCTGAAAAAAACCCCTGGTTTCTTAAGCGATTTGCCTGAGGATCTGAGATCCCATATGAATTTCCTATCCATTGGAAGATTATACACCTTCCAGTTAAGCAATGTTGTTCCATCGAGGGTTACACTGTCAGTAATGCCTTTCCTGTCTATAATATTAGCTCCAAAATTTAATCGTCCCATTGCTTCGACAAATATTTCAAGTATTGGTACATTTACATTGCTCGCCGGTATATCAATTGAGTTTATTCCCTCTCTCCTGTCGAGTTTCCCAATATAAATATCATTAAGGAAAACAGTTGCATAGTCATGAATATCATTCACTATTAGCTTCCCTTGCTTTTGTCCGGTAAGTTCAGTTTTATATAAAATGAATCCGTGGTCCTGACCATAAGCTTCAAGTGATTTGGGTTGAATTGAATTCACCGCCTGAGGAAGATTGTCCCATACTGAAGAAAATGGCTGCATATCAATTGAGGTTAATTCAATTGCAGGAAAGGGGTTTGGAATTGGAAATAACTTTTTCCCTTTGGGAAGGTATGATCCTATCAGATCACGAAGAGCCATATACATATGAGTGGGCCTCCCCTGCTCATTGATCGGAGCATCATAATCATAACTTGTTACATCAGGTTCATATCCTTTTCCGCCGGAGTTGGCTCCTGCAGTATATCCAAAATTTGTTCCTCCCTGAATAACATAAAAATTAAAAGACTTCTTGTTGTCCATAAGGAATTTCACCTCAGAAAGAAGATCCGCTGAATCGCGTTTGGCCCATTTCTCTCCCCAGTGAGTCAGCCATCCGGGGTAAGTCTCGCTGCTAAAAACCGGCACCCCGGGGTTTATTTTTGCCGCCAGGTCGAAATCAGCTAATGATTTTCCTGAATTAAGACCAACTGCGCTCCCCGGAATGGAACCGGCTTCCAGCATTTCTGTTGTCGGACCATCACACGTAAAAGTAGGAATATCAATACCCTTGGAAGCCCATACTTCTTTCACTCTTTGCAGATAGTTCTTATCATTCCCGAAACTTCCATACTCATTTTCAATCTGCAACATCAGTATTGGTCCGCCCTTTGTGATCATAAAGGGTTTTATAACTTCAGACAGTTTCCCAATAAATCGTTCAGCAGCTGCCATGTAACGCGGATCCAGACACCTCAGCTTAATATCTGGTATCCTGAGAAGATATGAAGGAATTCCACCGAGATCCCATTCTGCACAGACATAAGGACCGGGCCTGAGAATAAGCCACATCCCCTCTTCCTGCACAACCTTAAAAAATTCCGCTAAATTATGATTGTTTGTGGTGAAATCGTAAACGCCTTCTTCAGATTCATGAAAATTCCAGAATACATAAGCTGATATTGTATTGCATCCCATTGCTTTTGCCATCTTTATACTATGTCGCCAATATTCCTCTGGAATTCTGGCAGGGTGCAGTTCACCGCTTATCATCTGAAAAGGTTGCCCATCAAGCAGGAATTCTGATGTTCCAAGATTAAAAGTATGATTTGGTTTCTGTGCCTGAACTGAGACTGTTAACAGGAAGAAAATAATTACTGACGACAAACTTTTATTCCGCTTAATCATATCATTATCATGTATTTATTTTTATATTTTTCAGATAGCCTGGAAACTATGCAGCTTCTTGTAGAAACCATCCTGTTTCTTCATCAGTTCTGCATGTGTACCTGTTTCAACAATCCTGCCTTCATCGAGGACAACAATAAGATCGGCATGCTGGATGGTTGAAAGCCGGTGGGCAATTACCAGCGAAGTTCTGTTTTTCATCAGCTTAAGTATTGCATCCTGAACAAGTCTTTCCGACTCTGTATCGAGGGCAGAGGTAGCTTCATCGAGAATAAGAATAGGTGGATTAGCCATAATAGCCCGTGCAATACTTATCCTTTGTCTTTGTCCGCCGCTGAGCTTATTACCCGATTCACCAACGTAGTTTTCATATCCCTCCTCTGTATCCATAATAAATTCGTGTGCATTTGCAATACGTGAGGCATTTTCGACTTTTTCCATCTCTGCTGTTTCTACTCCGAAAGCTATATTTTCTTTAAATGATGTATTAAACAGGATAGGCTGCTGGCTTACAATACCCATAAGGTACCTCAGGTCCTTGATCTTCAGATCGCGTATATCTACTCCGTCAATAAAAATACTGCCCTGATCACTGTCCATAAACCTTGGCAGCATATCAGCAAGTGTTGATTTCCCGGCCCCGGATTTGCCCACAATGGCAACTGTTTGTCCCTTCTTAATTTTCAGGTTTATATCTCTGAGAACAGGTTCGTTGTTATATGCATACCAAACACCCTTAAATTCAATAGAATCATTAAATCCGTTGACAGATATTGCATTTTCTTTTTCAGTTATAGTTTCCTCCGCATCAAGTACCTGGTCGATCCTGTCAATTGAAGCCATCCCTTTCTGAATGGCAAAATATGCTGTTGTTATGTTTTTAGCGGGTTGAATAATCATTGCAAAAACGGCCAGATAGACAATCAGATCTTCGGGGGCCATCTTTCCTGATCCCTGAAGAACGAGGTTACCACCAACATACATTATAATCATAATAACGATAGTTGCGAGAAATTCGCTGATCGGCGAAGCGAGATACGCTTTTCTTATTACCCTCCGGAATACTTTTGCATATCTTTCATTTGACGCTGCAAACTGCGCTTTCATCTTGTCTTCAGCATTGAACCCTTTGACGATTCTTAACCCAGTAAGTGTCTCCTCCACTATAGTAAGAAGCCGGCCAAGGTTTTGCTGACCGACCAGTGAAGATGATCTTAAAGTACGGCTCGCACGTCCTATTAACCAGCCA
>Ga0302206_1001035_pt1 | contig 10393 bp, 5 predicted proteins | sample II_Fen_E2_1_FD_194581 | JGI IMG/M metagenome (GOLD analysis project Ga0302206, IMG submission 194581) | Peat permafrost microbial communities from Stordalen Mire near Abisko, Sweden - II_Fen_E2_1 | ecosystem: Environmental > Terrestrial > Soil > Wetlands > Permafrost | place: Sweden: Abisko...
AGTTGGGAATAGGTAAGCATGCCGGGTTTCGGGGTGCGTGAGACAAAGGTCGTTTCAATGCCTTTTTTACGCAGCACGTAATCAATGGCTTTGGATGCACCTCCCGTACCCAGGATAAGTGCCTTGCGGTGGAAAGGTTTCAGAAACGGGCTGAATGAAGTGTCAAAGCCAATGGCATCGGAGTTATAGCCTTTGAGCTTTACAATGCCTTCGTGCCGGGTAAACTGAATCACGTTCACGGCACCTATCTCGGCGGCAGTATTGTCGAGTTCATCCAGGTAGGGTATCACCTTTTCCTTGTAGGGGATGGTAACATTCATTCCGCTCAGGTCGCCGTGTTCTTTTAAGGCTGTGAATTCGGCGATGTCCTGCAGTTCAAATAATTCGTAGCAGGCATCAATACCTTCGTTTTCAAACTTAGCCGTGAAATACTTTTTTGAAAAGGATTGTGCCAGCGGCATGCCAATAAGGCCAAACTTTCTCATGCTTTTAGTTTCTTTTTTGAGAGGGATTTAGAAATAAGCCAACCGAGCAAGACGATGCCTATGACAATAAAGACATACGACAGTTCGTGGCTGTATTTATTAATCATATCCTGCTGTCCGTGTGCCAGATATCCCAAAGCTGCCAGTACGCAGTTCCACAGGCCGGCACCTAAGGCAGTGTACAGGATAAAGTTGAAATAATTCATTTTTGCCAATCCGGCAGGTATGGATATCAGGTGGCGGATTACCGGTATCAGGCGACCGATAAAGGTAGATGTCTTGCCATGCTCGTTGAAAAAAGTTTCGGCTTTCTGTATCTTTTCGCTGCTTAGCAGGAAGAGTTTACCCATCTTGCTGTCGGCAAACTTATAGATTACAAATCGTCCCAGCCATTTGGACATGAAGTAATTGAACGAGGCACCAATCATGGCACCCAGCGTTCCAAAGAGTATGATCAGGAAAATGTTCAGATGACTGTCGGGCTCCAGGGCAATATATACTGCCGGTGGAATTACGATTTCGGAAGGAAGGGGCAATATGGAGCTTTCGCAGGCCATAAGGGCGGTAATGCTGGCATAATTGGTGTTGTCCTTATACCACACTTCTATGTGTTGGATAATGGACAGGGTGGAATCTTTATTGGTTTTAACGGGAAGATCTGCGGGACTTGCCTGTAAGGCGGTAATGGAGAAAAAGAGAAGTAAGGCGAGTAGAATCTTTTTAGACATGATGTTTAGTAAGTAGTTGATAGTATGTAGTAAGTAGTTGATAGTATATAGTTAATAGTCAGGGCTGATTGTCCTTTTCTATAATCCGACCTCTCCCCCAAGAGGAAGTCTCAAAATAATTATAGGGTTAATACCCGATGGTCGATACTCGAAGCTTGATGCTCAATGCTCAATGCTCAACGTTCAACGTTCAATGCCCGATGCTTAAAGTTCCAGGAAGTTCAGGTTCACGGCTTCGGGACATAATTCAAGGAATAAGGCGGCTGAAGTTTCATTCTCAGCAACTGCCCTGCGCAGGTAATCGGTTGCTTTATCCAGCTCATCGTTTTTGTAATAAGCCACAGCAATAAATAATTTGATAAGCTCCAGCGTATCATCCAGTTCCTCGGCAGCCAGGTAATACTTTATAGCCAGGCCATAATCCATTCGTTCCAGACATATATTGGCAATGGCCATCAAGGTGTCAGGCTGGTCGGGATCCAGGGCAATGGCTTTAATATACGCCAGCAGTGCATTGTCAATATCTTCCAGTCCCACATAAGCTTCAGCCAGGTATACCCACGAATCGGAAGCCTCGTTGTTAATCTCCAGGGCCTGGCGGATATAGTTCATGCTTTCGACATACTTTTCCTGTTCCAGCAGGCAGATTCCAATGCCTGTCAGTGCATCGTAATTATCGGAATGAGCTTCCAGTGATTGGGTGTAAAAGGAAATAGACTCTTTGTACCGTTCCAGCTTTTCGAAGCATTCGGCTATGAAAATATCAGTTTGCCAACTGTAAGAAGTCATTTTCTTATAGTCCAGATAGGTGTCAATGGCCTGTTCAAACTGATCAAGCTGGAAAAGTACATGCCCTTTCTGAATGCACGAGAGTGAATCGTTTTCATCAATAGCCAGGGCAAATTCATAGGCTTCGAGTGCCTTGGGAAACTCCTGTAGTGAAAAGTAAAGTTGTCCCAGGTTGAACCATGCTTCATTGGCAAACGGATCGAGGGTAATAATGCGGTTGTTGACAACGATGGCCTGTTCAAATTCCTCGTTCTGTTCATAGCAAAAAGCTAATTCATAGAGCAATTCAATGTTTTCGGTATTATGCCGATCTCCTTTTTCAAGGAGTTTCAGGGCTGTACCATAATCTCCCTGTCCCAGATAAATATAAGCAACATCGAGGCATACATTATCCAGATCGTCCGATTCGTCCTCTATCAGTTTTTCCGAAAGCATGCGGGCTTCCTTGGTACGTTCGAGTTTGATGAGTACTTCTATTTTTAATAAAATAACCTCATAATCGGTTGATTCAGCAAGTTTATCCAGGATGTGGAATGCTTTTGTTGCATCGCCGGTAGCCAGGTATATTTTGGCACGTTTAGTTTTTAACGCTGTATTGTTAGGATGTAATTTAAGTCCGAGATCCAGGGCTTTGGTACAATCTTTGGTTCGTCCTTTTCGCAGGTAGAATTCTATAATGTTTTCCAGTTCCTCCACATCAAAGTACCCCGGCGCAGTTCCGGAGAGGAATTGCTCGTATCTTTTGACAATGTCACTGGATTCATCATCCACCGGAAATAATAATTTACGGTTCATGTTATTCAATTTTGTTACAAAAATAGTGCTTTAAACGCAATAATATAAACTGTTTACATAAAAGTTATTAACAAAGCCGGCAAATGGAATGTGAATTTCATATACCAACGTTCATATTTTTACGTTTTAAGTATATTCATTAAACGAATTGACGATTGATAAGTTTAAATTAATTGGTTATTGTGATGTGACAGGTGCCTTTGTTTACGCCTTAACCGGCGTTTTTGCGGTGCATTTTTCCTGAATCCTCAACCTGAAGTTAATTTGACCGGTCATGAATAAATTGTATCTTTGCCTCAAGTGATCACTTAATTATTTTCTTATGCATTTTTCTACATTATTCACACATTGTCCGGCATGCGGATCGAAAAGATTTGTTCAACATAACGTGAAATCCAAACTCTGCGAATACTGTGGATTTGTATATTATATCAATCCTTCCGCTGCTGTTGCATCGTTTATCATGAACGCTTCAGGGGAATTGCTGGTGTGCAGGCGGGGAAGAAACCCCGGAATAGGCACGCTGGATTTACCCGGGGGCTTTGTCGACGATAACGAATCGGCTGAAGAAGCAGTAGCTCGGGAGATAGCCGAAGAGCTTCAGGCAAAGGTTGTGGAGGCGAAATATCTGTTTTCTTTGCCCAATGAATACGAATACAGCAAGATGACCGTTCCTACATTGGATATGTTCTTTGCATGCCGCCTGGAAGATACCACTAACCTGAAACCATCGGATGATGTGGCCGATTGTTTCTTTGTTCCATTGAATGAAGTTAACCCGGAATTGTTTGGGTTAAGGTCAGTACGGAAAGCGGTAGGAATGTTTTTAATTCATAATTCATAATTGCGAAAGTTGCATTTCCACTTTCAATAAAAGAGATAGTTTGTTGGAATAATAACAGGAATCACGGCAAGAAAAGAGTAATAAACCAGAAAGGCTGAAATGATGATGGACAAACTGGGTATGACGGAATAATAAACCCGAAGGGTTGAAATGATTGTAGACAAATCGTCAAAAAAAAGATGTAAAACCACGAAGTGGTGAAATTGTTAAAATGGGAAGGTTACACGAAGGGTGAAATAGAAAATAAGGTTTTTAGAATAAACGATTTTAACTATAAATAAGTAACCCTTGGTAAAAACTATAATAACGTATTAATCACCTCTTATTCGCTTATTAAATTACAGGTAGCACCAGTTGTAATTCTAAATGAAAAGTTGGAGTGCTACGAAGAAGAATATATTGAATTCTGCATTAAGAGTTATAAATCTTGAATTATTTTGCAAATATGATGAAAAAAACAATTGTTTTAAATGTATTGATATTTCTCTTTTCGCTTGGTATGCAGGCACAACATACCCTGATTTTTACAAATCAAGATGTGCTTTTCAATCAGGGGAAAGAGCTTTTTTCGGAGCATAAGTATGCTGCTTCAGCCCGTAGCTTTGAAGAGTATCTGAAAAAGACAGAACCAACCCAGGCAGGACAAATTGTGGAAGCAAAGTATTATCTGGCTGCCAATGCTTTTGAATTGCGCCAGGACGATGGACTGGCACAACTTAAAAGCTATCTGGAGCAATATCCTGCAACGCCTTTTTGGGATGAAACGAATGCCATGATCGGCACCCTTGTTTTTGAACAGAAAGATTATGTGCAGGCATTAACCTGGTTCAACGCGGTGGATGAAAAACATCTGGGAACGGATGAACGGGTGGATTTTATGTTTTGCAAGGGATACGCCTGTGTGGAAACAAAAAACTTTACCATGGCGCTTGATCTCTTCAAGGAACTGAAAGAACTGAATACGCGTTATAAAGTCTCGGCAACATATTATTATGCTTATGCACAATACAGCCTTGGAAACTACGCGGAAGCACTGCCTGAATTCCTGAAGCTGGAAACCAATCCTGCTTATAAAAACATTGTTCCCTATTATATCGTGCAGATATATTATGCCCAAAAAGAGTATGATAAATTGAACGAACGTATAGAAAGCCTGCTGAAGAATAACCCGGATAATAAAAATAACGCGGAGGTATATCGCATTGCAGGCGAAATAGCTTACCGTAAAGGAGATTATGCCAAGGCAATCACTTATCTGAGAAACTACGAAAGACTTTTTCCACAGGTATTGCGCAATGACATGTATTTACTCGGGATGTCCTATTTCGAGACAAAAGATTATATCAATGCTGCCCAGTACTTATCGAAGACAACGACTGAAAAAGACGAAATGACTGAAAATGCGTATTTGCACCTCGGCAATTCGTATGTTAAGCTGAATGACATGACCAATGCCCGTCTGGCTTATGAAGCTTCATTGCGAACCAATTTCAATAAAACAGTACGCGAAGAGGCATTGTTTAATTATGCCCTTTCATCGTATGAAACCACTTCCGCCTTTGGGGAATCGGTTTCTGCCTTTGAACAATACCTTACCGAATTTCCCGATTCGAAATATACGGACAAAGCATACGATTATCTGGTGTCGGTATATATGAATTCAAAGAACTATGATGCGGCTTACCAATCCCTATTAAAGATAAAATCACCGAATGCCAAACTGATTGAGACAAAACAATACCTGATTTACCAGATCGGTACGGAAGCTTTTGCCCAGAATAACCTGGAAAAGGCGATCGAATACTTCACGCTGTCACTTAAAAGCTCCTCCACCGGAAAGTATTCGGCGGAATGCATGTACTGGCGTGCTGAATGTTATTACCGGACCAATCGCTCGGAACTGGCCATTAGAGATTTGAAGGCTTATTTTAATAATCCGTATTCCCGTTCAAGCGTTAACCGCACCATTGCAAATTATGCACTTGCGTATGCTTATTTCTCCCGAAAGAGCTATTCCGAATCACTTACCTGGTTCCTGAAATATGTAGATACGGAATCGAATGAGAATGCAACAACTTATTCGGATGCCCTGAACCGTATCGGAGATTGCTATTTCAATGCACGGAGTTTTGCAAAAGCCCAGGCCTATTATGCCAAGGCGGCTTCGGTGAGCCCGAATACTGCTGATTATGCATTGTTCCAGTCAGCCTATGTTTCCGGCCTGCAAAAGAATTATACCGGAAAGATTGCCAAACTGGAAGACCTGATTACCCGCTATCCTAAATCGGAATATACTGATGATGCGTTGTATGAAATGGGACGGGCTTACCTGATGATGGAAAACAATACAAAAGCCATCGATACCTATCAACGCCTGCTGGACAGCCAGCCGACGAGTGAACTGGCACGAAAAGCAGCACTGGAAATAGGAATGATCTATTTCAATGTGAAAGATTACGACAAGGCCATTACAGCTTATAAAAATGTGATCTCGAAATATCCGGGGACGGAAGAATCATTCACAGCCCTTGAAAGCCTGGAGACCGTGTATATCGATACCAATAATGTTTCTACCTATCTGGCTTATAGTAAGACACTTGGACTTAAAATAAGCAACTCTACCGCCAGCCGCGAAGACTCTATTTCGTATCTTGCCTCAGAAAAACAATATATGAATGGCAGTTACCCGCAAGCTATCAGCGGCATGCAGAATTACCTGAGCAAGTTCTGCCCGGGTGGCAGGTATTGCACTACTGCCCAGTACTACCTGGCCGACAGCTATTATCGTAGCGATGATAAGGTGAATGCATTGAAAAGTTATCAGGAACTTCTGAAAATTACAGGCAACCAATATACCGAAGAAGCAACCATTCGTTGTGCCGGGATTGCGTACGACCAGAAAGACTATGCTACGGCACTGAATTATTTCAAGGAACTGCAAACAGTTGGACAAACTACTGAAAATAAGAATATAGGCCGTTTGGGTGTGTTACGTTGCAGTAATTTCCTGAATGACTACCAGACTACAATTTCAATTGTGACTGACATCATGGCTGATCCGCATTCAAATGCTGAATTAAAGCAGGAAGCACAGTATAATCGCGCAAAAGCCTACCTGGCATTGAAGAAGCTGGACGAAGCTGCTGCCGACCTGAAAGTGCTGGCTGTAGAAACACGTACGGCTAATGGTGCGGAATCAAAATACCTGTTGGCAAATCTGTATTTCGAGCAGGACAAAATGAAAGAAGCGGAAACGGAAGTAATGGACTTTGCTAAAAAGAATACACCGCATCAATTCTGGCTTGCCCGTAGTTTTGTATTGCTGGCAGATGTTTATATCAAGCAGAATAATGATTTTCAGGCAAAACAATACCTGATCAGTCTGCAGAAAAACTATAAGGTTGCCGATGAAATACAGCCTATGATCACCGACCGGTTGACTGCAATCAGCCTTCGTGAAAAGCAAACCATAATTAATTGAGATGAATCCCTACAACATGGAAAATATGAAAATTTTAAAATATTGTTCAGCCGTTCTTTTGTTTTCAACTTTTACCGCATTTCCGTTACTCGCTCAGGATACTATACTTAACCGGAGTGTGTCGGTTCAGCGCGAGTATAAACCCGTAATTCAGGATGCCGGAAAGATTAACTCTATGCCACAGGTGTTGGAGCCGAATGTAGAAAAGTCACCTGCAGTGTACAGCAATTTCAATCTGCCACTCAATGCCGGGTATAATATCCACCCTTTGCCTGCAGCCGTTCTGGTGACTGATAAACCTGCAAATGACAACAACGGGTATGTCCGGATAGGGGTTGGAAATTATTTAAATACGTTGGCTGATTTTGCCTATCCGTTGATTAATACGGCAGATATGCGACTTGATCTTTCGTTGAATCACCTGGCTACCTTTGATCCAAAAATAATGCATTCAACAACAAAAGCCAATCTGTCGTTCGATAAGATATTCAAAACTTTCGACCTGTATGCCGGAATAGGAGGGGGGCATGAGCATTTCAAGTATTATGGCAACTCTTATAATGGTGCCGACTCAACTATAAACTTAAACGCGTTAAGTTCAACTTACGGCAATTCGCTTTATTCCGAGAAAAGCCGGGAAGGGATCAACGCTACTCCAAGGCTTTACAGTTTAAATAACTTGGCGAAAGACTCGGTAGGCGATACGTTCTGGAGGTTTAACGCCATGGCGGGTATACGGTCGTTACCTATGTCTTCCGATTTTCACTATCAGGCAGAAATGCACTATGAGGTATTCAGTTCAGTCAACGGGTTGACGGAGAATTTGGTACATACACTGGCCGGACTTAGTTTCCCGAGTGAAAAGAACCGTCTGGGGTTGGATGTGGAGCTGTACAATATGATGTATAGTTCTGCCAATATACCGAATTTTAATTTCGTGAAATCATACTCAGTGTTGGCACTGAATCCTTATTACAGCATCGACCGTCCGGAATATAATGTAAGGGTGGGTTTGAAAACAAGCCTGTCGTTTGGACATGGTAAATTTAGTAATCCTTCGGTGGATGTGCGTGCCGAATGGAAAGCCGTACCTGAATATCTGTCGTTTTACGGAGGACTAACCGGGGATTATGAGGTGAACACGTTGAATAAGACATTTTCCGAAAATCCGTATATGTATTCCGACCTGCGGTTGAACGATACCTATACACCCGTCGACTTTTATGCCGGCATAAAGCTGAAACCCCTCTATAACCTGTTGCTGGACGCTTATATCGACTGCAAACAAACAGATAACCAGTATTTCTTTGTCAATAAAGGATATTTGTTAGCCGGTTCGTCAAGTGTGTTACTGCCGGCGGATAAAGCAGATACTACAATATACAGCAACCGTTTTAATGTTGTTTACAGCAATGCAACGCGTGTAAAAATGGGTATTCGTGCCAGTTACAACCTGCAAAACAAAGTGAATGTAGAATTGAAATGGGCCTGTAATACCTGGACTGTTGATAACGAGCAATATGCCTGGAATATGCCAAAATATGAAGCCCAGCTAAATACTGATATCCGGATTAATCCCAATTTTACGGTCTCAGCCAATATGTATTACGAAGGAACCCGCTATGCTAAGATTGGTAATCTGGCTATCCCCATGCACGATAAAGTGGATATCAACCTCGGCGCGAATTACTCATACAACAAATGGCTGACGATATTTGGTAAAATAAACAATCTGATCAACAATAAGTACCAGAATTACTATGGGTATGACGTACAGGGAACGAATATGATGGTTGGTGCTGCGTTTTCATTTTAGGTGTTGACTCTTTAAAATAAGAAGGTGAAAGTGATTTCGCCTTTTTTTATACCTGCATAATTCTACAACTTTATATTTGTTGTTGCCAGATGGCAAGGCTCAATAAATTGGCTCTTTTATCTTGTGAAGCTTTTTGTTATAGTATCTTTGTGTCACTATTGAGGCAACATACGTCTGAAATTCAATAGATAGTCTTGATATAGTCGTTCCATCTCATGTTGCTTAATATGCTTGAATGCAATAATCTAACCTGTGATATTTCTGTAAGATTAACCATTCATACCAAAGTCCAGAATTTATTTCTTACATTTGTCCTGCATTAATATGTAAAATAAATAGCGATCTCCGGATCCTATCCTTCTGATTTCTTTGTCAATAACAAACATTACAAAATTATTTTATGAAAAAACTTTTCATTGTTCTGCTTTCAATCAGCTTATTTGCCGGATTAAAAGCAGACGAAGGCATGTGGATGCTGCCATTAATTCAGAAACTGAACATCCAAAAAATGAGCGGTATGGGTCTTACCATGACTGCCGAAGATATTTATAGCGATAAAAACGTAAGTCTGAAGGATGCTGTGGTAATTTTCGGAAACGGATGTACAGGCGTCATGGTATCTAATCAGGGACTTGTTTTTACCAATCATCACTGTGGGTTTGAGGCTATCCAGCAACATAGCACGGTAGAACATAACTACCTGAAAGATGGTTTTACAGCCGAAAAGATCAGTGATGAAATCCCTTCACCGGGACTATCAGTGAAATTCCTGGTCAAAATACAGGATGTCACCGAACGTATTATTTCTCAGGTGCCTGAAACATTACTTGGTAAAAATCGCATTGATAAACAGGATTCGATTATCAAAGTCATCCAAAAAGAAACAGAAAAGGGAAATGCTTATTCAGCTAAGGTAAGGTCATTCTATTCAGGGAATGAGTTTTATTTATTCGTGTATGAGGAGTTTACAGATGTCCGTTTTGCGTTTGCTCCTCCTACTTCTATCGGTAAATTTGGTGGTGATACTGATAACTGGATGTGGCCACGTCATACCGGTGACTTCTCTGTGTTCCGTGTGTATAGCGATAAGAATGGCAAACCGGCAAAGTATTCTAAGGATAATGTGCCCTATACACCAAAACGTTTTGCTGCTATTTCCAACCAGGGCTATGTGCCGGGTGATTATACCATGATATTGGGAAATCCTGGAACTACAACCCGTTATTTATCATCGTGGGGAGTCAATAACCGCATGAAAGCATCTAATCAGGCACGTATAGATGTTCGTGGTGCAAAACAGGATGTATGGCATTCGTTTATGCGGGTGGATGAAGCAATTAATATTGCCTATGCCAGTAAGTTTGCCCGTAGTTCCAATTACTGGAAAAACAGCATTGGCATGAATAAAGCCATAACTAAATTAGGTACTATCCATGAAAAACAGGAACAGGAAAA
>Ga0302206_1001039_pt1 | contig 10375 bp, 5 predicted proteins | sample II_Fen_E2_1_FD_194581 | JGI IMG/M metagenome (GOLD analysis project Ga0302206, IMG submission 194581) | Peat permafrost microbial communities from Stordalen Mire near Abisko, Sweden - II_Fen_E2_1 | ecosystem: Environmental > Terrestrial > Soil > Wetlands > Permafrost | place: Sweden: Abisko...
TTTTCTTTTAGCTTCCTCAGCGTAAGTCCTGCCACCGGTTCCAGATATTTCTTCGTTCATGAACATAACTGCTCTCACTGTACGTTTCGGCTTAATACCCAGCTTTTTGTAAATCCTGATCATTTCGATAGACTGAATACAACCACCTCCATCATCATTAGCTCCCTCTGCAATATCCCATGCATCAAGATGCCCTCCTACTGTAATATACTCGTGAGGCTTGTCAGAACCTAAAATTTCACCAATTACGTTATATGACCAGGTGTCAGGATAATTAATGCATGTTGAAACCAGGTGAACTGTCAGCGAGGAATCGGATTTCAGCCATTGGCTCAAAAGATCTGCATCTAAAGTAGAAACAGCCACTGCGGGTATCTTATTTACATTATCAAGGTAACGGGTTACCCCGGTATGAGGAAAATTATCCAGAGCATGCGTCATTGATCTCACTATGACTGCAGCAGCACCATATTTTGAAGCTTCAGAAGGTCCTGAAGTACGCTGATTAACAGCGCCCCCATAAGCTGAAAATGAATTTATTGCTTTATTGTCGAAAGGTCTGTTAAAGAAAACGATCTTTCCCTGTATTTTCTGCTGTCCAAGCGCCTTTAGCTCTTCAAAATTATGAACCTCGATAACTTTTGTTGTAATGCCTTTTTTATCTGTCCCTACAGAAAGGCCAAGAGCTGTAATTGCCAGATTCTTTTTCCCATGAACTCGTGATGAAACACTGCATTTTTCATTTCCTCTCACCCAATGAGGGACAGGGACTCTCTGCAGCCAAACCGTGTCAGCTCCAGCCGCTTTTAGGGCATCTCTTGTGAACTCTACTGCTTTTTCTGCAGCGGGAGAGCCTGCTATTCTACCCTTGGTATTCTTACACAGATATTCAAGGTTATTGTAAGCGGTCCTGTCTGTTAAAGCTTCGTCAAAAACAGATTTTAATACTTTTTCCGGTTCCTGTGCATTCAATCTGATTGAAAGCAGTATAAGGAAGGAAATTACAAATTTTCTATGCACTTATCAGAACTTAAACGTCAATTTTCGCGTATTTAGCATGTGTTTCTATGAACTCTCTGCGCGGTGGCACCTCATCTCCCATCAGCATAGAAAATATATGATCGGCCTCGGCTGCACTCTCAATTGTTATCTGCTTCAGAGTCCTGGTTTCCGGATCCATTGTTGTTGACCAGAGCTGTTCTGCATTCATTTCACCAAGGCCTTTATATCTCTGAATACCTACTGTAGATTCTTTACCCTGACCCAATTCAATAACGGCAGCTTCACGTTCCTCTTCTGTCCAGCAATAACGTTCGCCTTTCCCCTTTTTAACAAGATACAACGGAGGCATTGCTATATATAGGTATCCTCCTTTGATCAGATCCTGCATATATCTGAAAAAGAAAGTCATAATAAGAGTGTCGATATGAGATCCATCAACATCGGCATCAGTCATACAAATTATTTTATGATATCTTAAACCTGAAGTGTTAAGAGCTTTACTATCTTCATCAGTACCGATGCTGACGCCAAGTGCCGTAAAGATGTTTTTAATCTCTTCACTTTCATAAATTCTGTGCTGCATTGCTTTTTCAACATTCAGGATCTTACCGCGGAGAGGTAGTATAGCCTGAAAGCGACGGTCGCGACCCTGTTTTGCTGTACCTCCTGCTGAATCACCTTCAACAAGGTATATTTCACATTTTTCGGGATCTCGGTCTGCACAATCTGCAAGTTTGCCCGGGAGTCCTGAACCAGAAAGTACTGTTTTACGCTGTACAAGTTCCCTGGCTTTACGGGCAGCATGACGTGCAGTTGCAGCCAGAATAACTTTCTGAACTATTACCCTTGCGTCTTTTGGGTTTTCTTCAAGGTAATTTGTAAGCATAGTGCTCACGGCCTGATCGACAGCGCCCATCACTTCGGAGTTTCCAAGTTTTGTTTTTGTCTGGCCCTCGAACTGGGGTTCAGCAACTTTAACTGAGATTATTGCTGTAAGTCCTTCACGGAAATCATCACCGTTTATGTCGAATTTCAGTTTTGTAGTGGCTCCGGAGTCTTCGGCATATTTTTTAAGAGTTCTGGTTAACCCTCTTCTGAATCCTGCCAGATGCGTGCCTCCTTCTATTGTATTAATATTATTCACATAGGAGTGCACATTTTCCGAAAATGAGTTATTATACTGAAGGGCAATCTCTACCGGAATCTCAGTTTTATCAGAAGTTATATGAATAATTTTCTCAATAAGTCTTTCCCTGTTTGAATCGAGATATTCAACGAACTCTTTCAGGCCAAGTTCAGAGTGAAACTCCTCATACCGGGGAATTCCTCCATTGCCGTCATCAATAAGTTCTCTCATATCTTTAATGGTAAGAAGGATTCCTTTGTTCAGGAAAGCCAACTCACGAAGACGAGCTGAAAGAATCTCAAAGTTGAATTCTATAGTCTGGAAAATAGTATTATCAGGTTTAAAAGTAATAACTGTTCCTGACTTATCGGATTTACCGATAACTTCTACTGCTGTAACCGGTTTCCCTTTTTCATAGTTCTGCCTGTAAATCTGTCCTTCTCTCATCACTACTGCCGATAGTTGGGCAGACAGAGCATTCACGCAAGATACCCCGACACCGTGAAGACCGCCTGATACCTTATAGGAATCTTTATCGAACTTGCCACCCGCATGAAGGACAGTCATAACAACCTCCAGTGCGGATTTCTTTTCTTTTTCCATGATCCCTGTCGGAATACCACGGCCGTCATCGGTTACCGTTACAGTACCATTTTCATGAATAACAACCTCTATTTTGGTGCAATAACCGCCGATTGCTTCATCAATGGAATTATCAATAACCTCATATACAAGATGATGCAACCCTTTTACACCTATATCACCAATGTACATTGCAGGTCTTTTTCTTACAGCCTCAAGACCTTCAAGTACCTGGATGTTATCTGCCGAGTAATCTTTACTGTCCTGCAATTTTTTTTCTTTCTCGCTCATTATTCCTGTATTATTTAATCAACCTAAATTTATATCTATAAAGAATAAAAGGACCAAAAATAAAGATTGGAGACATTATTGATCTGACTCCTTTGTATGATCTTAAACTTAAATTTCCGGTAATGTAACAGGGGTATCTTTTTTGCTGCTGACAGCTATAAGAATCAACCTCACTTATCCTATTATAAATTATTGATATTATGATTATTAATTATCTGTACAAATATACGGATTTTAAATTGTTTTTTAAAATAAAATGTCAAAAAAATGCATATTTTTCAGCAGGAAACTAACTACATACTATACGTAAACCCCAGCATAAACAGAAATCCCTGAGAAGGATAATAAACCCATTCGTAATAGTGATTATTTGAAATATTATTAATTTTCGCCCAGAATGAGAGTATTTTGGAGTAACGATATTCAGCGCTCAGATTTAAGTTAATATGTGCGGGCATTTCGACTTTTAATCTTGGGTCCACAACAACCGGAACAGTTTGAGACGGAACAGGTAGAGGCATATCTCCGTTGACTACAAGATGACGTTTCCCCAGAGCTGAAAATTCAACTCCCGCAATAATCTTATCCCTCAGATTATATTTTAAACCAAATTTTCCATCCCAGCCAGGTTTATTCCAGGCAAAATCTTCTTTTGAAAGTGTATAATGATATATATTCGCAGCGCCGTAATATGAGATCTTGTCATTTATCGGACCTCCTATTTCTGCATGAATATTAAGTAGCTCCACATCATCAGTCAGAACTGAAAAATTATTCCCCCGCTTTGAAGTGCCAATTGTATCAGGAATAACAATATTAGAATAAAAAAGCATATTGCTGATAAGAGAATAGGAGGCTGATAAAACATAATTTCCACCAATACCCGTATTCCCTTTTAACCCTGTGAAGACTATCAGATCATGACTTGTATTTGGAACTTTATACAGAGCACCATTTGGGATTATAAATGGATTTTCGGAAATAACTTTTGAAGGCTCATTTTTCTCAAGTTTCCCGGATAGACCCGCATAAAAGCTTACATAAGAAGGTACTATAGTAAGATTCAGATTAGCGTCGGGATAGAAATGTAACATTGTAAATGCATCCTGATCCTTGTCGAGTACCAGCTGAATTCCGAGTTTAAAACTCCACAGACCAGAACTCTTTTTTACAAAGGGACTAATTGAAGCTACATATCTTGGCGTGGTCAGAATATTGTTCGAAAAACTGTAATGGTCATAGCTTATTCCGGAACCTATATATAGTTCATCATATGATTTTGACATTATTCCTGAGAATCCAACCATATGTTCAAACATATCAGATGAGCTGGAGAAATAATTATATGACATCTTAAAATCATATGAAAACTCAGTTGAATCTAAATTAAGTGAAGAGAATATTGCTTTTGCACCAAAATTATTATACGGCAATCTGATCTCTTTTTTAGAAGGGTTATATTCAATGAAATAAGGGCTATAACCGTAAGCATACCTGGACTTTTCCGAATAGTCTACCGAACCTTCAAGCATATTCTTACGGAAAAATAAACGGCCAAACAGAGAAGCATCATTATCCATATATCCTGCAAATGCTTTCTTTCCATTATCAAGTTCAACATTACCGTTTGTTGAAAAATGACGCCCATAAAACCCAATTGTACCTTTCTTCGATCTCTCATTTGTAATACTTATCTCAGCAAGAGGAGTCAGATAGTTTCCCAGTCCGATGTTTATGTAACTCTTATAAAGTTTTGTCAAAGGATCAGGAAGCAGTGCAGCTGCTTTTATCGGACTGATAGAATATTCAGGAAGAAAAGGAGTGGTTTTCACATCGTAACGAAAGGATGGTCTTACTTTCGAAGTATCATTCATATCGGGTAAAAAGCTTCTTTTTTTAGAATCAGGAAGAGTTGGTTTGTATGGATTATACAAAGTAACCTCTCTCTTAAGTCCGGCATCCTGTTTTTTTACCTGGGCACTAACCGGGAGTAAAGATGCAAATATCAGGATTGGTATAATAAGGTTTCTTTTTATCATGTCAAATCAATTTCTATAGCTGTTTCTGATTATTGTTTAACGTTATTCGGCTGATTATCTGTTTTATCTGGGGCTGGTTTACTTTCATCCAGCGAACTGATTTTGGCTTTTACCTCATCAAGTATTCCATCGTTGTCGACAGTATAGTAATCTTTAAGGCTCTGAAGAGTTGCGCGTGCCTGCAAAGAATCTCCTTTCTTTATACTTATATCAGCGAGCAGTAGAAATACCCGTGCCATCCAGTACTTATGTGGTGATTTCTGATCTATGAACTCAGAAATTACCTTTTCAGCCTCAGCAGGCTTATCCTTCTTATTAAGGAGTTCAGCTACCCTGTATTTCGACTCGGCTCCTTCAATACTTGTAACTTCTGTCGCTACCTTTCGGAAGTCTCTGAGGGCATCATCAAAATTATTCAGACTATAATTTGCCTTAGCACTCATAAATGTGGCTTCTCTTGAAAGTTCTTCGGGTATATTGGCGGAACTGTTTATTTTCGATGCAGCGATTATTGTCTTCTGTGCATCTCCGGCCTGATAAGCTGAATTAAGTTCCCCTTTAAGTGCCATGAGTTTGTTCGCATCATTTGAAGAAACCTTCTCAAGTCTTTCATAATAATCAAGGGAAGTTGAATAATCTTCCTTATCTGAAAGTATAGATGAAGCTGCAATCAGTGAGGGTTCAAGAAACTGATTATTTGGTTGGTCCGCAACCTGTCGGTATAACTTAAGAGCCTCATCTGTTTTACCTGTTGATCTGAATGATTCTGCAAGGTAATATTGAGCATTTTGTTTGAAACTGCCATTAGGAAACTCAGTTATATAATTCTGAAGAATATTACTTGCTTTATCATATTTGCCGGTCATAAAAAGGTTTTCACCCGACATATAAAGAAGTGAGTCTTTCTCAGCCATATTAACATCACCGTAACCATCCAGAGTCTTTACATAAGAAAAATAGGTGTCCACATCATTAAGCTCAACATATGTGTTTCTTAATCCGGTCATTGCATCCCTGGCTTCAGGTGTTGATTTATAGTTTTCAATGACCTTTTTATATTGTGCAATAGCTTTATCATTTTCACTTAGATTATAATAAAGCAGGCCTAACTGGACAATGGAACGAGGTACAAATGCACTTCCGGCATAGCTTGAAATTATTGTATTGAAATCTGCCTCACCTTTTGTGTATTCTTCCAGTACCAGGTACGCCCTACCCCGTTCGAAAATTGCATCGGGAACAAATGTCGAAGATGGGAATTTCTGAATAAGTGCTGTGAGTACATCAACTTTGCCTTTATTATTATTCATAAGGCCAAGAGAAAACCCTTTCTGGAACATGGCATAATCTGCATCGGGATTGCCATATGCTATTACTTTGTCGTAATAATCAATAGCAGAAGCATAATTGGTGGCAACATAATAGCAATCGGCAATTCTGTTCTTCACATCAGCAAGTACTTCTGATTTAGTGTTTGAAATACCCGATTCAAAGGCTTTAAAATTAGTCAATGCATCAGGATAGTCTTTCAGATTGAAGAATGCATAACCAAGATTATATTTTACAAGACTGTTTTCACTTAAAAGAGCAGACCCCGGCAAACCCATAAACAACTGATAGTCATCCTTTGCCAGATCATAACGACCGAGTCTGTAATTTGCCTCACCCCTCCAGTATATTGCTCTTGCCCTTATCTGAGTGCTATATTTTTCATACTTGAGAGACTTGTCAAACAGACCTATTGATTCTTCAACCTGAAGATTCTTCAATAGTTCCAATCCTCTGAAGAATGCTACTTTCTGATAAGCTTCTTCCAGTCTGCTGTCTTTATTTCCAATTTTATCCAGAGCCGCAAGTGCAGCAGTGTAATTTTTAATCTGCATGAATGTACCTACGAGGTAATCATATACTTCCTGAATCCTTTTTGATCCCGGGTAAAGGTCGATATATTCCTGGAAAGCTGCGATGGCTTCACCAAAAGGAGCATAGGCAGTTTCATAAGTCAGCTTTGCAAAATTAAAAAGAGCTTCTTCCCTTATCTTCTTGTCATAATTCAGTTGTGAAGCCTGACCAAAAGCTAACCTGGCTCTGGTTTTGTCACCTTTCTGCAGGTAACAATCACCAAGAATATTCCAGATATTCTGACTGAGGAGATCGCTTTTTGCACCAATTTCAAGAAAGAGTTTAATTGCCTTGTCAATCTCTCCTGTTTTATAATAACAATAGCCAAGCTCATATTGATCCTCGCGCCCGCTGGCCTTTGCTCCTGCTGCATATTTCTCAAGATATGGCAGGGCTTCTTTATAGTTTTCTTTATTATAATAAGCATCTCCGATAAATCTGTAAAGCTCTACTGACCTTGATTTCCCGGCAGATTTAAGAAGATCGGGAGCCAAAGACAGAATTCCGTCATAATCTTTCTGGAGATAAAGAATCTGAACGATATAAAATGGCACCACACCACCGAATGTTTCATCATCTTTAAGACGCATGAATCCCTCCATTGCAGTCTGATACATTTTCTGTTCATAGGCTATCTGGGAAAAATAGTAGACAGCCGGGGGAGTATATTCTGTGTCAATATCTTTAATTTCGGAAAACATGAGGAGTGCTTTGCTCTGATCACCTTTTATGTAAAGCGAATATCCGAATCTGAAAAAATATTCAGGAAGCTTATCTGATTTGAGTTCCTGCCTGTTGACAGTTTCATAATAGTTGGCTGCTTTCCGGTAATTTTTGTTCTGATAGAAGTAGTCTGCCAGCTCCAGTCTGGCTTCATTAAGCCGGGGACTTTCGGGATGTGTATATATGAACATCAATATCTGATATTCTGCATCGGGGTTGAAGAGCTTTAAAGCGGCTATCGACCTGTAGTATTCAGCATCTGAAACCAGAACCATATTAGATTTATCACCGTTCCTTATAAAAGAATCAAATAGTCTTATAGCAGCGGGATATTTTTCTTTATTAAACAATTCCATTCCTCTGTTAAAATCTGATCCGATTTCATTCACGATAAAAGGTACCTGGGAAGAGACAGGAAGTATGAATATTGGAAGAAAGATGATTAATAGAATGAGTTTGCTTCTGTTCATAACTTATTTTTTTTGGCTGGTCAAAAAAAAACTCTGTACATATTCATAAAATATGAATAATACATAACTCGTTAATTATAAGCCATATACAACAATAACGCGATCTTTTTAACTAATCGTAAAATTACTATTATTAAACGCGGGCAACAGGTCTTTATTACTGATTTTATCAACATATAAATGTTAATTATCAATTCTTTCCTTATTTTGCACATTAAATAGCCGGAAAATGCAGGAAATTCTTCCACTGGATGTTATTATTGAACTGACTGACTGTAGCATATGGCAACAGAATCATCTGGTGCTCTCGAAAGTAAATCTTCGGGTTGGAAAAGGTGAATTTCTTTACCTCGTTGGAAGAGTAGGTAGTGGTAAATCGAGTCTCATTAAAACTCTCAATGCCCAGATACCTCTGAAAGAAGGTATTGGTCTGGTTGCCGGCTATGATTTGTCAAAAATCAAAAAGAGGGAGATTCCATTTCTTCGCAGGAAAATCGGAATTGTTTTTCAGGATTTTCAATTGCTTACCGACAGGTCAGTAAATGAGAATCTTGGTTTTGTTCTGAAAGCGACCGGGTGGAAAAACAAGCTGGAGATTGACACCCGAATTGGTGAAGTCCTTGAAAAAGTAGGACTTGAACTTAAAGGTTATAAAATGCCACACCAGCTGTCAGGTGGAGAACAACAACGGGTTGTAATCGGAAGAGCATTGCTTAATGACCCTGAAATAATTCTTGCTGATGAACCCACAGGTAATCTTGATCCTGAAACATCAGAAGGTATATTGAGATTGCTTACAGATATCAGCAAAAATGGCAGAGCAGTGGTTGTTGCTACACACAATTATACTCTTCTTAAAAAATTCACCGCCCGTACTCTCAAGTGTGAGAATGGGGAATTGACTGAGGTGAGTAATGATGAGGAGATGGAGCTATTACAATGAAGGGCTCAATGGCGCAATGGCGCAACGGCACAAGGGTATCATAGATCGCTGGCTTTACGACAAAATTATAAATCATTCTGGTTAATTTATTAACATAATTCCCGGTTATGATCAGTCCCATCATTGCGCCGCTGCGCCGTTGTGCCGTTGCCCCTTTGTGCCTTTGCACCCTTGTGCCTTATTTTAGCATCCTGATTGGCCAAAAAAGTTTATTCCTGCAGATTCTGTAATAAGGAACCTTGTCGCAACCGAATGATTCATAGAAAGCAGCAACAGAGGGTACCGATGACCCGGCAAAATCGAGTCTGGTCTTTGTTGAAGAAAAATCTTTTATCAATTCATTTACAACAAAATAACCAATTCTTCGCTCCCGGCTTTGATGTGTATTGGCCACAAACAGGATTGTTTTAATGCCGGGAATTTCTATAAGAAAAATTCCGAAAATAAGTTTTTTTCTGCCATCTCGAACTCCAATAAGTCTTCCCTTTTTATTGATAATACAAAAGTTCATAAGAGTCTTAAGACGTTGATAATCACGTACTTTAATTCCATTTATCTCTTTACCTTTGTTATTGATGAACACATTTAAAATCTCATCAGGCTTAATGTCTGTAACAAGTTCCGGATTTTTTTTTAGAGATGATTTAATATTTCTCCTGCAGTGATCAGAAAAATTCTGAAGAATTGTTTCATACGGCTTTGAAAGATCAAGTTCATAATTTACTCTTTCATTCACTTTATATCCTTCAGCAGTTATATTCTGTCCAACACAAAGATCTATGAACTTAAAGCAATCAGGCATATATTCGAGAAACTCTGCTATCGCAACAGTTACCGGTTTGTCAGGAGAAAAAGCCCCAAGTTGCTGAAGGAAAACAGGTGTAGCTATATATTGTATTCCGAAACGGCTAAATCCCGGTACAGGAAAAACAGAATCATAATCATCATCGACAAGTGCCTGCCAACCCGGAGCCATGATATCGAGGTACCACGAGAATGCATATGGTTTGGTATGGGGTGTATTCTTAATACAATTGTCCCATTGTTCCTTGTCTATCTCATTGTTCTTATGATAAATTATCACGGTTTCTGGTTTTTGATCATAAACTCAAACACGTCTCTCCATCCTTTCATATCATCATTATTAATCAGAGAAGTATTATGCCAGATGCTTACAAAAAGGCCGCCTACTTTTCTGGTTATATTGATCATATTCAGTATAACATCTTTAGCACTCACCGGATCAAGTTTTTTATAATCATAAAGAGTACCATCCATTATCTGGAAAGGAATTATT